>ERZ791612.40-NODE-40-length-89720-cov-71.222562_pt1 | contig 89720 bp, 80 predicted proteins | sample MGYA00509963_ERZ791612 | MGnify/ENA primary metagenome ERZ791612 (study PRJEB30046, sample SAMN00791906) | human gut metagenome | study: EMG produced TPA metagenomics assembly of the A metagenome-wide association study of gut microbiota in type 2... | reverse complement strand
TGTTGATTGTGATACCACGAGCTCTTTCTTCCGGTGCTTTATCAATGGAAGCATAGTCGAGGAAGTTAGCTTTGCCTTCTTCAGCCAGTACTTTGGTAATAGCAGCGGTCAGGGTTGTTTTGCCGTGATCTACGTGGCCGATGGTGCCGATGTTAACATGCGGCTTTGTTCTTTCGTAATGAGCTTTTGCCATTTTGGTTTCTCCTTAAAAATTATTTATTTCCGAGTCTTTCTTCCGTAATTTTCTGGGAAATAGCCTTCGGAACTTCTTCATAGTGGTCGAATGTCATGGTGAAGGTGCCACGGCCCTGGGTGGAGCTGCGGAGAGCGGTTGCATAACCGAACATTTCAGACAGCGGAACGAAGCCTTTGATTCTGGATTCGCCGTTTTCTGTTTCCATGCCTTCGATGCGGCCACGGCGGGAGTTGAGGCCGCCGATAACGTCGCCCATGTAATCTTCCGGAACATCGACTTCTACGCTCATATATGGTTCGAGGAGGACAGGATCTGCTTTCTTGGCACCGTCTTTGAATGCCATGGAACCTGCAACTTTGAAGGCCATTTCGGAGGAGTCGACATCATGATAGGAACCGTCGTATACGGTAACTTTGATATCAACCATCGGATATCCTGCTACAACGCCGTCCTGCATAGCAGCTTCGACGCCGGCCTGAATCGGGTTGATGAATTCCTTAGGAATAACGCCGCCAACGACTTCGTTATCGAATTCAAAGCCCTTGCCTGCTTCCATCGGTTCAAGACGGAGCCAGCAGTGGCCGTACTGACCATGACCGCCGGTCTGACGAATGAATTTGCCTTCAGATTCAACAGATTTGCGGATGGTTTCACGATAAGCAACCTGAGGTTTGCCTACGGTGCAGTCTACATTGAATTCACGACGCATACGGTCGACGATGATGTCCAGGTGGAGTTCGCCCATACCGGAAATGATGGTCTGGTTGGTTTCTGGATCGGTGTGTACTCTGAAGGTCGGATCTTCTTCTGCCAGTCTCTGGAGGGCGTTGCCCATCTTTTCCTGGTCAGCTTTGGTCTTCGGTTCAACAGCAACGGAAATAACGGGATCCGGGAATTCCATCTTTTCAAGGATGATCGGGTTGTCCGGGTCGCAGAGTGTATCGCCGGTGGTAACATCCTTGAAGCCTACAGCTGCGGCAATGTCGCCGGTGTAAGCTACATCGATTTCCTTACGGTGGTTAGCATGCATCAGAAGGATACGGCCTACGCGTTCTTTCTTATCCTTGGTGGAGTTGAGAACGTAAGTGCCCTGGTGCATTTCGCCGGAATATACGCGGAAGTATGCCAGTTTGCCAACGAATGGATCTGCCATGATCTTGAATGCCAGGGCTGCCAGCGGAGCGCTGTCGGATACCGGGCGTTCTTCTTCTTCGCCGTCCAGGGAAGTGCCTTTAACCGGAGGAATATCCAGCGGGGACGGGAGGTAATCAAGGACAGCATCCAGAAGCATCTGGATACCTTTGTTCTTGTATGCGGAGCCGCAGAATACGGGGAAGAGCTTGCATGCCAGTACCTGTTTACGGATGGAAGCTTTGATTTCTTCAATGGAAATGTCTTCGCCTTCCAGGTACTTTTCAGCCAGTTCATCGTCGCCGTCGCAAGCAGCTTCGATAATCTTTTCACGGTATTCTTCTACCATGTCTTTCATATCATCGGAAACAGGTTCCTTATGATATTCTTTGCCGTCATCGCTGTCGTAGATTTCAGCTTCCCTGGTCAGCAGGTCGATGATGCCTTTGAAGGTATCCTGTGCGCCGATTGGGAGCTGCATAGCAACAGCTTTGGCATGAAGACGGGTGTCGATGGTCTTGACTGCATGCAGGAAATCTGCACCTACTGTATCCATCTTGTTGATGAATGCAATACGGGGAACATGGTAGTGGTCTGCCTGTCTCCAAACGGTTTCAGACTGGGTCTGAACGCCGTCTTTAGCACTGAATACAGCTACGGAGCCGTCGAGTACGCGCAGGGAACGTTCAACTTCTACAGTGAAGTCTACGTGCCCTGGGGTATCGATGATGTTGACACGATAGCCTTTCCAGTGGCAGGTGGTAGCAGCAGATGTAATGGTAATACCGCGTTCCTGTTCCTGAGCCATCCAGTCCATGGTGGCAGCGCCATCATGAACTTCGCCGATCTTATGGTTTACACCGGTATAATACAGGATTCGTTCCGTGGTTGTTGTCTTACCTGCATCAATGTGTGCCATGATGCCGATGTTTCTTGTTTTTTCAAGCGGAAATTCTCTGCCCACGATTGTTTCTCCTTATTAAAATTACCAGCGATAATGAGCAAAAGCCTTGTTGGCTTCAGCCATTTTATGAGTATCTTCTTTCTTCTTTACTGCTGCGCCCGTATTGTTGAAAGCATCCATCAGTTCTCCTGCCAGACGTTCTTCCATGGTACGTTCGCTGCGCTGGCGGGCATAGTTGACCATCCAGCGGATACCCAGAGTCAGACGACGGTCTGCTCTGACTTCAACCGGCACCTGGTAGTTGGCGCCGCCTACACGGCGGGCACGTACTTCCAGAACCGGCATAACATTATTGAGAGCCTGTTCGAAAATTTCGATCGGTTCTTTGTTCAGCTTGCTGTGGCAGATGTCAAATGCGCCATAAACGATTTTTTCAGCGACACCCTTTTTGCCATCCAGCATAACCTTGTTGATGAAACGGGTTACTGTCTTATTTCCATACACGGGATCCGGCAGCACGTCACGTTTCGGAACAGCACCTTTTCTCGGCATTGTTAATTTCCTCCTTAAAACGTTCTTTGTTAGTCACATTAGTTAATGAATACGAATGAATTATTTCTTTTCGCGCTTAGCGCCGTATTTGGAACGGCCCTGCTGACGACCGGATACACCTACGGTATCGAGTGCGCCGCGGATAATGTGGTAACGAACGCCTGGAAGATCCTTAACACGGCCGCCTCTGATGAGGACGACGGAGTGTTCCTGCAGGTTATGGCCTTCACCAGGAATGTAAGCAGAAACTTCGATTCCGTTGGTCAGGCGTACACGGGCTACTTTACGAAGAGCAGAGTTCGGCTTCTTCGGGGTAGCTGTGTAAACTCTGGTGCAGACACCACGTTTCTGTGGGGACTGTTTCAGAGCCGGGGTCTTCGCTTTGGTAGCCAGAGTCTGGCGGCCTTTACGAACCAGCTGATTAATTGTCGGCAAAATGGGCACCTCCTTTCTTCAAAAGTAAATTTATAATTGATCCTCCAGGGCATAGCCCCGAAAGATATTACCGGGATGTAAGAAGAGCAGCGGATGCGGCTTTTACTTTGATACCGCAGGCACGGCCTATTTCTTTTTTAGTGAATCCCTGTTCCACAGGAATTCCTGACGACTGGCAGGCTTCCATGAGGGGACGTGAAATTCTTTCATCGCAGTCCGAGGCGATAAAAACACATGCCGCTTCCTGCTTCTCAATGGCCCGCTCAGTTTCTTTCATTCCGACTACAAATGTGCCGGATTTCAATTCTTCCAGTGTCATTCATTCTCACCTGCTTTGCAGCACACTAAATCCACGCAACATTGGAATTATATCATTACCAGCCTTCCATGTCAAACTTTTTATTGGCTTTTTTCTCCGTATTTATGCATAACTTTTTTACCACGGTTCCTGGCGTGCCATTTGCCTTGGAAAGAGCCATTTCTGTGAGGGCAGCACCTACCATATTCTCCCTGCGGAAGCCTTCTGAAAAAGAGGATGTTCCTTTCTTTCCCCTTTCCTATGATACAATAAATAACAGCTCTATTCCCTATGATTTGTGTAAAAAGAAGGAAAAGCCATGACCACTTATAAGAATATTACTGTCTACTGCGGTTCCCACTTTGGAAATGATGGTGCCTTCGCTTCCCTGGCAGCGCGGCTGGGAGAAGCGCTGGGGAAGGGAGGCTTCCACATGATTTACGGCGGCGGCACCGTGGGACTCATGGGCCTTGCGGCAGACGCCGCCATGGCCGCCGGCGGCCGGGTCACCGGCATTATCCCCCAGGTATTCATCGAAAAGGAACAGGCCCACCGGGGTATTACGGAGCTTCTGGAAGTACCGGACATGATTACCAGAAAGCAGAAATTAATTGAATCCGGCGACGCCTTCATCGTCCTTCCCGGCGGCATAGGCACGCTGGAAGAGCTGGCCGACACCTTCAGCCACTACCGCATCTATGCCGCCCCCGGGAGCCGCCCGCCGATTCTCATTGCCAATATAAACGGAATCTACGCTCCCCTGAAGGCCCTTTTCCAAAACTGGCTACGCCTTGGATTCATCGAAAAGGAAGACCTTTCCTCCATCCATTTCTGTTCTTCCCTGGAAGAAATCATGAAAATCCTGGAAAAATGATTTCTCTGCGAAATCGATACATAAGATCTATATATTATAAGAAGGCCCGGGCTTTTCCCCGGGCCTTCTTAGGCTGTCTCTTCTGCGGACCCCTATTTCCATAGCCTTCTATGCAGTTATCTATGAATTTAATCAAAATCATATGCAAATATGTATCACTTCAAACGGTTGTTTTAAAGTTCCATGATTGTAGGATTTATCGAAGAGTGCTAAAATATAATCGAACAAGTCAATCATATGATTATAAACAACAGTATGTATTTTGTAACAGGATGTTTTTCATTGATTTTTAATGGCCAGTGGCACAGCCGCAGGCTTGGGAGGTTATTTCATGAAACCAGTCATTCATGTAGGAATCGATGTAGGCTCCACCACAGTCAAGGTGGCTGCTTTATCGCCTTACCTGAAGCTTCTTTTCGGGCGGTACCAGCGCCATATGTCTGATATCCGAAGCGCTACCATGTCTCTTCTGAAAGAACTGCAGGAGAAATTTTCGGGCTATCGCATCACCGCTTCTATTTCCGGCAGCGGCGGCATGGGGCTGGCCAAGCTGATGGGGCTTCCTTTCTGTCAGGAGATTCTGGCGGAAACGAAGGCGGTGGAGACTTTCCATCCCGACACCGATGTGATTATCGAGCTGGGCGGGGAAGATGAGAAAATCACCTATCTTCGCAACGGCGTAGACCAGCGGATGAACGGCGCCTGCGCCGGCGGCACCGGTGCTTTTATCGGCCGCATGGCCTCCCTCCTTTCTGTGGATGCAGCAGGCCTGGGACAGCTGGCCGCCAAAGCCGGCCGGATTTACCCCATTGCTTCCCGCTGCGGCGTATTTGCCAAAACCGATATCCAGGCCCTTTTGAACGAAGGGGTTTCCCATGAGGATATTGCCCTTTCCGTTTTCCAGTCCGTAGTGAACCAGACCATTTCCGGTCTTACCTGCGGCCGTCCGGTTCACGGCAAAGTGGCTTTTCTTGGAGGGCCTCTGACTTTCCAGCCCATGCTGCGGGAGCGTTTCCAGAAGACTCTGGACATTGCCGATGAAGATATGATCGTACCGGAGCATGGGGAGCTCTATGTGGCCATGGGCGCCGCCCTGTCCGGCCGTCATGACCGCCCCATGGACCTGGACAGCTGGCTGGCCAAAGTGGAAGAGGCTAAAGACGTAGACCTGGGCACCTCCAAAACCCTGCCGCCCCTTTTTGCCAATGAAGAGGAATACCGGGAATTCACAGAGCGGCACAGCCGCTTCCATGCACCCCGGGGCGATATTTCAAAAGCCAAAGGGTCCCTGTGGCTTGGCATCGACGCCGGTTCCACCACCATCAAGGCCGTGCTTCTGGATAAGGAAGGACGCATTCTTTACGAATATTATAGCAGCAACAAAGGCACGCCCCTGGCCGGTGCCAGAAAGATTCTTTCCGACCTCTACAGCAAACTGCCAAAAGGCGCTGTCATTGCAGGTGCCGGCGTGACCGGCTACGGCGAAGAACTCATCAAGCGGGCTCTCCAGGCAGATGTGGGCGAAGTAGAAACCATGGCCCACTACCGGGGTGCCCGGCATTTCCTTCCCGACGTCACCACCATTCTGGATATCGGCGGCCAGGACATGAAATGCTGCCGCATCAAGGACGGCGCCGTAGATGACATTCTTTTGAACGAAGCCTGCTCTTCCGGCTGCGGCTCCTTCCTGGACACCTTTGCCCAGTCCCTGGGCATGGACATCAAAGAGTTCTCCCGCATAGCCCTCAAAGCCCCCCATCCGGTGGATTTGGGCTCCCGCTGCACCGTATTCATGAACTCCCGGGTACGGGAAGCCCAGAAAAACGGTGTATCTGTGGCTGATATTTCCGCCGGCCTTTCCTACTCAGTCATTAAAAATGCCCTCTACAAGGTGATCCGCCTCCGGAAGGCATCGGACCTGGGAAATAAAATTGTCGTGCAGGGCGGCACCTTCTATAATGATGCCGTTCTCCGGGCACTGGAAAAGCTCCTTGGCTGCCATGTGATCCGTCCCGACGTGGCCGGCCTCATGGGCGCCTACGGCATTGCCCTCATCACGAAGGACTCCTGCCCCGAAGGCCATGTGTCTTCTCTGGTGACACCGGAAGAACTCAAAACCCTTTCCTATACCAATGAAATGAAACGCTGCCCCGGCTGCGGCAATCACTGCATGATTACCTTGACCCGCTTCAACGACGGCCGCGCCTTTGTTTCCGGCAACCGCTGCGAAAGAGGCGCTGCCATCATGCTCACCGGCAAGACGGCGCCCCACTCCACCCTTCCCAATATTTACCGCTGGAAATACGATAAGATCTGGCACCGCCGCCCTCTGTCCCCCAGGGATGCTAAGAGAGGTACCGTAGGCATTCCCCGCACCATGAACATGTACGAGGACTATCCCTTCTGGCATGCCTTCTTCACCAAACTGGGCTACCGGGTCCTCCTTTCCAGTGAACAGCTCCGGGACATTCCTACGGAAGCCATGGAAACCATTCCATCCTACTCCGAATGCTTTCCTGCCAAGCTGGCCCATGCCCATGTGTACGACCTGGCCAAAAAACATGTAGACTTCATCTGGTACCCCTGCATCGACAAGGGACCTGACGAAGGCAGCACCAACAGCTACAACTGCCCCATGGTGGCCTCCTATCCGGAAAATATCCAGGCCAATATGGACGAAGTTCTCTCCCGTTACAAAGCCAAATTCTACCATCCCTTCCTGCCCCTTCATTCCAAAGCCATCTTCGGCAGGCTGAAAAAATTCTTCAAGCCTTTAGGCATTCCGGGCAGCGACATCGAATCTGCCATTTACGCCGGGCAGGCGGCGGAAGAAGAATACCGCCAGGACCTGTACCGGGAAACGAAACGGATTCTGGAAGAAATCAATGAAAAGCACCTCATCGGCATCGTACTGGCCGGCCGCCCCTACCACGTGGACCCCACGGTGAACCACTCCATCCCCGACCTCATCAACCAGCTGGGCATGGCCGTGCTTTCCGAAGACGGCGTATCCATGGTGGGCGGCCAGTTCCCCACGCTCCGGGTCATGAACCAGTGGACCTGGCACAGCCGTCTGTATAAAGCAGCCGACTACGTCACCCGCCACAGCAATCTGGAACTGGTGGAGCTCAACTCCTTCGGCTGCGGCCTGGACGCTGTAGTCACCGACCAGGTACAGGAAATCATGAACAAGAGAGACCGCCTCTACACCTGCCTCAAGATCGACCAGAGTCTGAACCTGGGTGCCGTCCGCATCCGCCTTCGTTCTCTGAAGTCCGCCATCAAAGAAAGAGTGAATGAAAACACAAAGGCTGAACCCATTCTCTATCCGAAATCCGCCTTCACCGAAGACATGAAGAAGGACTTCACCATTCTGGTGCCGGAAATGTCTCCTATCCATTTCCCTCTCATCGAAGCAGCTGCCAGAAGCGGCGGCTACCATGTGAAGGTACTGCCGCCGGTGCGGGCTGACATTGACGAAGGCCTTTCCTGCGTGAACAACGACGCCTGCTACCCTGCCATCATTACCATCGGCTCCCTCATGAGGGCTCTGAAATCAGGAGAATACGACCTGAACCGCACAGCCGTCATGATGTCCCAGACCGGCGGTATGTGCCGTGCCTCCAACTACATCGGCTTCATCCACAAAGCCCTGGACGAAGAAGGGCTGTCCCAGATACCGGTGATTTCCCTCAATACCCACGGCTTTGAACCCCAGCCGGGCTTCAAATTCACGCCGGGCCTGGGCATCAAACTCATCCAGGCCGTGGTGTACGGCGACGCCCTGCAGCAGTGCCTCTACCGCACCCGCCCCTACGAAAAGGAACCGGGCAGCGCCGAGACCCTCTACCGGTCCTGGCAGAAAAAAGCGGCTGCCGCCATTCTGAAGGGCGAATCCTACCATCAGTACAAGAAAAACATTGCCTCCATCATTAAAGACTTCGACCGTCTGCCCCTTGCCGACGTGCCCCGCCGTCCCCGCATCGGCATTGTAGGTGAAATCTACGTGAAATTCAGCCCCATTGCCAGCAATGACATCGTCCATGCCATCGAAGCCAACGGCGGCGAAGCGGAAACAAGCGGCATGCTGGACTTCTTCCTCTACGGCTCCCTGGACAGCCATTTCCAAAGAAAGGAAATGGACGGCACCTTCAAGGATGACCTGAAAGGCACCTTCACCCGCTACCTCATCGAATGGTACAGAAAGCCCCTGGAAAAAGCGCTGAAAAACTCCAAACGTTTCCATGAAATCACCAGCATCGGCAAGCTGGCCAAGAGAGCCTCCCAGTACCTCTCCCTGGGCAACCGGGCCGGTGAAGGATGGTTCCTCACCGCTGACATGATCGACCTTCTCTACCATGAATGCCGGGGCGTGGTATGCCTCCAGCCCTTCGCCTGCCTGCCCAACCACATTACCGGGGAAGGCATGATTCACAAACTCCACAGCGCCTATCCGGAAGCCGTATTCCTGGCCCTGGACTGCGATGCCAGCGCCAGCGAAGTGAACCAGGCCAACCGCCTTAAGCTGATGATGAACGCATTGACAGAAAAGAAAGAAACACCGGACGATCTGTCCTTTGTAAGAAAGACCATGAACATCAGAAAGGGTACCACATTATGAGTGCAAGAAAATTAACAGGAAAAGGTGAAAAAGTCCGCGAGAAAATGATTGCCACCACGGTGCACATCCTGCAGCAGCAGGGATTCAAAAAAGCCACCGTCCGCACCATTGCCAGAGAAGCCAATGTAAACATCGCCTCGGTACGCTACTACTTCGGCTCCAAGGAAGAACTCATCGGCTGCGCTCTGGAATATATGATGGGTAATCTGGAAAATATCGTTTCCTACCTGGATGACACCCGCCTCCCCGCCAGGGAACGGCTGAAAAAATACATCCTCGCCTATTTCCATCTGGCCCGCCAGCACCCTGCCCTGTTCCGTTCCATTTCCAATCCCTCCAGCGAAGACGCCAAGGACACCTACTTCATTTACCTTTCCCTCCTCCACAGCCAGTGCTGGGAGAAGGTCATCCGCAATGTGGCGGAAATTACAGGCTATACCAATGAAAAGGACCTGGAGCTGAAGGCCATGCAGATTTTCTCAGCCGTGGAATTTCCCATCATTCTGGAAAGCAACCGCAGCAACTCCTTCATCTCCGGCTATACCGACGCCGATACCCTGGACCGCTACGTAGACATCCTCCTGGGCACTTTGGATGAAAAAAAAGAAACCAATCAGTATTTAAAGGAAATCCTCCAGGGCGCCAAGTAAAAGGGCCTGCTTTGCAGGCCCGGGTTCAAAGGGTTCCGCGCCGCCCGGCGCGGAAGGGTTGACGGGGCTTTGCCCCGAAGGTTCTTAAGGTTCTAAAGTTTGACGGGCCTTGGGCCCGAGGGTTCTGGAGGCCGCTTCGCGGCAATCTTATAGGGTCCGCTTTGCGGCCCCCCCTTGGTGCTTTACAGCACCACCTTTCCCCCGCTTCGCGGTGGCACTATGGACACTAAGCATAGTTTCATATATTCAAGGCAGTCGGCGGCAAGCGGACAGTGGGACAGGCTCCCCTGTCCCACCAGCTCACCAGCTCACTATATCCAGAAAGGACATTATGAAATCCTATCCTGTTTTTCTCTTCGACCTGGACGGTACCATTTCCGAATCCGCTCCAGGCATTGTAAAGGCCGTGCAGTACGGCCTTTCTTTTGCCGGCATCCACGAAACAGACCCGGAAAAGCTGAAAACCTTTATCGGGCCTCCCCTTAATGTACAGATGAAAAAGCTCTATCATATGAGTGACGAAGACATTGTAACGGCAGTCACCCATTTCCGGGAGCTCTATGAAACGAAGGGCATCCTGGACTGCCGGCCCTATCCGGGACTGGCGCCCTTTTTAAAGGAGGCAGTGGACCGCGGCCATACCCTGGCCGTGGCTTCCAGCAAGCCCGAGCCCTTTGTGAAGGAAATCATAGCCCACTTCGGTTTTGCCCCCTATTTCTCCGTCATCTGCGGCAGTGATATAGGCGATGAGCTGAAGAAAAGGGCCACCCGGGACCAGAAGGCCCGGATTATACGGAAAGCCCTGTCCCTGCTGGAGAAAAAAGGATTTTCCCCCGCCTTTCTTGCCACCCATACGGTGATGATTGGCGATACCTTCTACGACATAGAGGGAGCCAGGGAAAACCATTTACCGGCCATCGGCGTTTCCTATGGCTACGGAAGCCGGGAAGAGCTGGAAAAAGCCGGCGCTGATGCCATCGCTTCTTCGCCAAAGGAGCTCTCTTCCCTGCTGCTTTCTTAAAAAAAAGACCTGTCAGAAAATGATTTCCATTTCCTGACAGGTCTTTTTTGATTTCATGAAAGGCTGTCTTCCCGTCCCTCATGGGAACGCCGTTTTTCGCTGTACATGCGATGTTCCGCGTCCCGCATGCCCCGCACCAGCGAAGACGCATGGGGAATCCACTTTCCGCCTGCCGCCACATGAATGGAACGGCCTTCTGCGGCTTTCCGGAAGTTCTCTAAGGTTTTCTTGAAACTTTCTTTATCGGCCCCATCCAGAAAGGCCACAAATTCATCCCCTCCCAGCCGGTAAATATCCTGGGGCCGGCATACGGATTTCATCAGGGCCGACATGTCCCGGAGACGGCTGTCTCCCACACTGTGGCCATAGGTATCGTTTGTCCATTTCAGGTTGTTCAGGTCCACGTAGATAATGCCCAGGGAACGGTTTTCTGCCTTCAGGGCCAAAAGGCGCCGGTTCATGGCATTTCTGTTATGAACGCCGGTGAGCATATCGTTTTCGCTGAGATAGCGAAGCCTGTCCATGAGGTCATGGATATCCTTTTTCCGGGACAGGTACACCGCCATATTTTCCAGCAGGTACTTCATGTCCGCCGCATCCGATTCCTTATAGTTATCTACGCCCAGATAGCCGGAGATGTTATGGTCATGATACATGGGCGCTTCCATAAGGGAGTGGATATGCTGCTTTTTCAGGCAGTCATAGGTAATGAAGTCCGTCTGGCGGATAGCTTCAATATCTGGAATCACCACGCTGCTGTCCGTTTTCAGGTACCGTTCCCATGTACCTGCATATTCTTCGTAGTTCAGGTCCTGGAGCTCTCCCATTTCCGAAATGACCCCTTCCCTGCACCACTCAAAGGTATTGGAAATCCGGTTCCCCTGTTTTTCAAATATATACACCCTGTCACAGGAAAGGAATTGCCCTATTTCCCGAAGCGCCCGGTTCACCGATGATTCATAGTCCGAAGCCGTCATGAGCATACGGGTGAGGCGGAGAATCTGGCTCTCTGTGGACTTGTGCACCGGCTGGTCCTTCTTCGTTTCTCCGCTGCCCAGAAGCATGAGGACGCAGCTGCCCCGCCAGGGCCCGGGGGCTACCATATAGCGTATGGTTTTTGCAAGCGGGGGAATATATTTTTCTCCGTAAAGGGTATGCTTTTCATAGGCTGCTTCATAGGCCTTCTGGCCCCAGCTGTAGTTTTTCTGGCTCAAAAGGGAGGTCAGATGGCGGCTCAGCTCCTCATTTTCCTTAAGACCCAGGACTTTGCCATAGGCCTCGTTGTGGTAGCGGCAGATGATTTGGGATATACCTCCATCTTCCCCATCGGTGTATCCAGCAGGGCATAAGGAATCGGCAGGGCATCGAAGAGGGCTTCCCTGTCCACCCAGCGATCCATCTTATCCCTGTATCCGTCGTCACTATCCCGCATCATGCCCACCGCTTCCCTTAAGAGGCGGCCGGTGGTAATCCCGTCGGAGCCGTAGGTGATGATGATTTCCGCTGTCACTGTGCAGCTGTTTCCTTCCACTTCATGAATATCGGCGATGGCCTGCCGAAGTCTCCGGCACAGGAACGTCACTTCCGTCTGGTCTTCATAGTGGAAGAGGATGACAAAACCGGCACCGTCCAGTCGGCCCACGGTGCCTCTGGTACCCATGATATGGCGGATTTTGCCGGCTGCTGCCTTTAAGAGACCGTTGGCTGTCTTTTCTCCGTAACTGTGAAGGATCCGCCGGTACTGAGAGATGGTCAGGAAAAGCATGGCATAATCGCTGCCAAAGTTCCGGTACGCCTCCTGGCAGCCGATGAGGGATTCGATGACGCCCCGGCTGTTCATGACGCCGGTGACCCGGTCGGTGACCATGACGGGCTGGCGGCCGGTTTCCTTTTCCATCTGCTCTGCATCTTCAAACCAGCCCAGAGTGCCTATGATTTCCCCGTCCCGGTAAACAGGCACCTTGCCATAAACAACGCTCTTCACCACTCCCTTCACAATGATGTCCATAGGCCGGTTTACCACCACCACGCCGGAAAGGACACGGCCTTCCAATTTCCTCGCCCCATGGTCATCCATGAGCCAGCCCATGTCTAAAGAAGTCTTTCCCTTCATGGCACTGACAGAAGGAAGGCCGGTATAGAGGAGGAAATTCCTGCTGGCCCCCTAGTAGCGTCCTTCCCGGTCTTTCCAGAAATAGGCCCGCCTGCTTCCGTGAATGAGCGAATTCCACAGCTCCTCAACCGAAAACATCCCCTGTTCCCTGTTTTCCGATGGAAGAGAAAGGCCTTCCGGAAAATCAGACCTGTTTCCGGAAATCCGATGAATACAGTGGAGCACCTGACTATAATTGGTCCGGGGAATGGGAATCAGGGTATGAATCATCCACATAAACCGTCCCTTTTCCACCCGGGTGCGGAAAAAGCCGGAAAGGAATCCGGTGCCTGCCTTTTGGATCCGTTTTTCCAAGGTATCCATATCCATGAAGGCCATGTATCTTTCATAATCATCGGCATAAATGTTGCGGAGTCCATAATTTCTGATACAGTTTCCGGCATGAGGGATTTTTTCATGCTCCGACCAGTCGCCGTCGCTGACAGCCATGGGCTCCAGGGTATCCTTATCCCGGTCCAGCAGGGAAATATCGTCATATACGGCATACACATTATGGAGTACATGGTATACCCGCTTCTCTTCCTCGTGGGTCATGCTTCCGGTAATATTGGATATCCTGATTTTGATGCAGGCTCTGCCGTTGCACTGGGCGATGCAGCGCCCCACAGCCTTTATGAACTGGTCATGGATAAGATAGACAAGCTCATGCACCTTTTCGTCGGCGGTGCATTTATCCAGATATTTCCGAAAAATGGAAGAAAGCTCCAAGGTGGGATCATTGATATAGCGCTCCGCCTCCCTCACGTCATGGTCTCCCAGGGTGCGAATCATGTCAACATAGGCACTGTTGGCAAAAAGGTAGCGAACGGCGCGTCCATCATATTCCAGAAGAGTCAGGGTCTCATCGGTCTGGAAATTGACCATACCGATGGTATCGTAGTAAGCCTTCCAGGCCCGGGTTTCAACCTTCAGCCCTTCCCGCATGCAGTGGTCAAGGCTTTCCTCATAGGGCATGGGCTTTCCGAAGAAATAGCCCTGCACCTTTTCGCAGCCGCTGTTCTTCAGAAATTCAAACTGCTCCTTTGTTTCCACCCCTTCTGCCAGACTGCGGGTACCGATACCTTTGTCCATGGAAATGATGGAACTGATAATCTTTCGGGCCCTTTCACTGGAGCTTCCCTGAAAGGCCATATCGATTTTCAGCACATCAAAGAAATAGCCCTTCAGAAGATTCAGGGAGGAATAGCCGCTTCCGAAATCATCCATCCAGATTTCATAGCCCGCCTTCCGGAACCGGTGAAGGCCCTGCCGGATACGGGCATCCATGGCGTTAAGCAGCCTTTCCGTGATTTCGATATGAATCATGTCCCGGGGCACATTGTACTCCAGCACCCGGTTCTCTACTTCCTGGAAAATATCACACTGCAGGAAGTCCAGGCGAGACAGGTTCACCGATACCGGCACCACCGGACGGCCCTCGGCCATGCAGCGGGAAAAATTTTCGCATACCTGCCGGATGATTTCCAGATCCAGTTTATGAATCTGCCGGCTCTCTTCCAGGGCGGAAATGAAATCCGCCGGCTGGAGGAAACCTCTCTTTGGATCCTCCCACCGGGCCAGGGCCTCCATGCCGCAGAGAGCGCCGGACACGGTGCGCACAATGGGCTGGTAATAGGCTTTGATGTATCCCTTTTCCACCGCTTCATCCATATGACGGGATACATAATCCTTCAGCTCCACCTTCCTGTCCAGGGCCTCCGTGTAGTAAGCCATGAACCGGTCACCGCTGTCATGGATGCTGTCGCAGGCAATCTTGACCCGGGTCACCGCCAGATTGGGGTCTGCCCCCCATCGGCCCAGCTGGTAAATGCCTGCCTTGCAGTCCACCTTGGCAGAAGGGCGGAGGGCCAGTATGCGGCTGTGGGCTTCCCATATTTTATCCTCCACGCCAGCGCTGTCTGCCAACACCATGAAATGGTCTACATCAAAACGGGAAATGAAATGCCCCGGAAAGACCTCTTTCAGACAGTTCCCGATCTGACGAAGAAAAGCGTCCCCCTCCGGTATGCCGTAGGTGACATTGAAAAACTTGAAATGGACAATGTCAAAGAACAGAAGGGCATACTTTTCGGGATGGCCCCCTTCCTTCACCAGCTTTTCCGAGTCCGCCAGAAACTGCCGCATACCGGGGAATCCGGTAATATGGTCCTTTTCATACACCGGCAGTTCTTCATTCACCGCCGTCACAAAAACAAAAACCAGGTCTTTTCCCTCTTCCCTCTCGCCCCGGCAGCCCTGCATATCTACCTGCCGCCGGCTTCCGTCCCCGAAAGACACCGTGGTGACCAGGTGGAACCTCTGGCCAGGCGCCTTCATCTGGTCTTCCATATCCTTCTCCACCAGGGCCGCATTCTCCTTCAGGAGCCCTGAGAGCTTTCCGCCGGTGAGCGCGGAAAAATCCTTTTCATCACGGCAGCCAAGGATGCGCTGCAGTTTCTGATTTCCAAATATAATTGCCTTTTCCTCATCATCCCGGTATACCATGACGCCGCCGGGAAAATGATCACACACCGCCTCCATGAACCGGGACCGGTCTTCTTTCCAGTTTTTCACTCTATCCTCACTGTTTCTATTTCCTCAGAAAATGGCCATAAAAGGGCTGCTGCTTAACATCTGTCATGGCTTGCCACAAAGAAACCATGACGGCAGCCATGTGCTCAAAAGTTCCAAAGAGGGTGGCAGAACCAGGCTCTATGAATCAGCGCTTTTCTGAAGCAAATCATAATCATTAATAAAATCTTGTATATTTTTCATGTGACTAATGTATACCAAAAATTATCTAAAGTCAATTCTACCATGGAAAGGAATGCCCTCCTGAAAGAAAGCAGCAGAGAAAGGCCCGGCAAAAAAAATGCCTCTCCGAAGAGAGGCATTTCCAGTTCATGATTATTTTTTCTTCAAATCTTCATCAATAATATGGCTTTTCAGCTCCTGCAGCTTGTCCGACAGGTTCACTTCCATAATGTTCGGATTCAGAAGCCTTGTATACTCGGGCCACAGGGTTTCCATCTGCCTGTTGGCATAGGCAATGGTTTCGTCAAGGCTCGGAAGTTTTACAGCCCTGCCCTGAAGGATGACAGGCTTTAACATGTCCTCGCAGGTATAGGTGCCTGCCTTCAGTTCCTTCTTCCTCCACTTGGCCGATTCCGTGACCAGCGTAAAATCGCCGCCGTCAGGGAAAGGCTCATCGGCCAGGCATACCAAGTCCGTAATCATCTTGCCGGTGCCCTTCTTGTAGAAACGGCGCACTGCCTTGATGCCGGGATTTGTCATTTTGCTCACATCATTGGAAATCTTCATCACCGGTTCAAAGGTGCCATCCTTTTCACGGGCGCTCATCTTGAACACCCCGCCCAGGGCGGACGTGCCGTCAGCCGTAATAATCTTCGTGCCTACGCCCCAGCTTGTTACCGTGCAGCCCTGTTCCTTCAGAGACTGGATCAGGTATTCATCCAGATCGTTGGAGCCGGAAATGATGGCATCCGGGAAACCGGCTTCCCGGAACATGCGGGATGCTTCCTGGGAAAGGTAGCCCAGATCGCCGCTGTCAATGCGGATGCCGTACTTCTTCGGCAGCTTTCCGGCCGCCTTCAGTTCCCGGAATACCTGAATGGCATGGGGTACCCCCATTTCCAGTACATTATAGGTATCTGCCAGAAGGATGAGATTGTCATGGTACTGCTTCACATATTCCTCAAAGGCCTCCAGCTCCGTATCGAAGCTCATGACCCAGCTGTGGGCCATGGTGCCCAGTACGGGAATGCCGAAAAGCTTTCCTGCTTCCACATTGGAAGTGCCGTTGAAGCCGCCGATCATGGAAGCCCTGGCGCCCCAGAGTCCTGCCGAATGGCCCTGGGCCCTTCGCAGGCCGAATTCCATGAGCGCATCCTTCGGCGCCACGGTACGCACCCTGCGGCACTTGGTGGCAATCAAACTTTCATGGTTCATAATCATGGAAAGTCCGGTCTCCAGCAGCATGGCCTCGGTGGTGGTCCCTTCAAACCGGAGAAGCAGTTCTCCCGGGAAAGCTACCGTGCCTTCCGGCATGGCATAAATATTTCCGGTGAAATGGAAATGGGAAAGATAATCCAGAAATTCCGGATAGAAAATATGAAGGCTCCGGAGATATTCTATATCCTCATCGCTGTAGGTAAAATTCTTTACAAAATCCACCAGATGGGACAGTCCTGCCACCACGGTATAGCCGCCCTTGAAGGGATTCACCCGATAAAAACGGTCAAATACGACTTTTCTTTCATGCATGCCCTTCTTGAAAAGAGCATTGGTCATCGTGAGCTGATACAAATCAGTGATAAGTCCATTGGATGCCATAATATCCCCCTTTGTATTCCCATTGTCATGACAATGGGTAGATTGAAACCATTATAACACTTTATGCCATTAATGGTGCATTAAATCATAATTTTACAGTCTGAACAGGGCATGAAACGGCATGCCCGAAGGTTCACGCCAGCGAAGAAGGTACGGCCCTTTTCTATGACATCTGCAAAGCACAAGATCTCTGACCCTTCAGGTGTATAGCCGGCGCTGTCGTAATGGCTAGCCCAGATTCAGCTCTTTTTCTCGTCCCTCATTCCGGTCGCGCAGATATACACTGCCCCCATGGAGACTGAAGACAGCCATATCCTCCCTGTCCACCAGGCCCATATCTTCAATATCATCTCGGCAGGCCTTCAGCATGGTGTCCCTTGTTTCCTTCTCCTCTTCTTCCTTCAGCCAGCCCCGGAGGGAAATCCAGGACTTGTCCGGGTGCACCGCAGAGATTTCCACATGGCGGTTCCCCATGATCTCATGATAGAGGGCAGAGGACCGGGAGAAAAGGAAGCAGAGCCTTCCTTCCACCTCGCATACCCCGCTCATGGGCCTCACCCGGGGCTCCAGTCCGTCCACGGTGGCCATATAAAACACTCCACATTCCCTCAGATATTCCAGTACCAGCTTCACAGAATCCATCATAAGCCTCCTTGATTTCATTCTTTGTCATTATTATTGTACACAGAGCAGGGGGAAATGCAAAGGCTCCAGAGATTTCTGGTAAAGGGAAAGGGATGGCCCCCGGATGCCATGCCTTTCCCGCCGGCGCCTGCTCTTTTTTCTTCCCATGGCAGAAAAGGGCTGCTGCAGAGAGACTGATATCGGTATGAATCATTGCATTCCCGGACACGCAAAAAAACTTCCCGAAATCCAAAAGCGGGCGCGCCAGTGACCGCTTCAGGCAGGGCCTTGAAGGATTTGCAGGAAGTTTTCGTATGTTTTGATTGTTTCAGCCGGCTGAGAGAGAGGGATAGGACAGGAAACTCCGGCATTCCCGTTTTCCATGGATGGGCGCCAGCGGGATGTGCCAGCCGGTTTTTCCGGTCTTTTCGCTTCTCTATGGGTATAGTCGGAAAAGGAAGGAAAAGTTTCTCTTTAGTCTTTCAGTGCTTCTTCCCGGCTGGCAAGGATTTTAACCTTCACATCCGGCAGATGGGTGAGTACATCAATCACTGTATCCCTGGTGTCCCTGGTGGAGTTGATCTGGCAGGTGGCCCTTTTAGCGTTTAAGGTGGTGAGAACGCCCAGATATTCGTAGCCTTCGATAATGCGGTTGATGTAGTTCACTTCTTCCGGCGGGATTTCTATATATACCCTTGTATCTTCTGTCATTTCTTTGCACGCCTCCTCAGAATGGAGAAAGCAGGAAGGGTTTTGTCTCCTGTCATGGTCAGTTCTTCCAGCGGATGAGGCGCCTTGTCCACTTCTTCTCCATCCCGGTTCACCAGTCTGGTAATTTTCACAAGGCCCACCTGGCCCTGGGGCGTCAGGTATTCCAGGATTTCCCCTACCTTGAAATGATTTCTCTGCTGCACCCGGTTCGTGCCGTCTTCCCCGTGACCGGGAAGGATGAGGCCCACGAAATCATAGGGCTGCTCCGGCTGGGATTTCACATATTCCTGGGCGCTGTGGTCCGGATTCTGGAAGGCAAAGGCTGTGGTGTAGGGACGATGGGATACCTTTTCCAGTTCCTCCCGCCATTCCGGCCGCACCCTGTAGGCACCGCCTTCGGCGTAGTAGGCGTCGATGGCTTTTCTGTAGGCTGCCACCACGGCGGCCACGTAGTATACGCTCTTCATGCGGCCTTCGATTTTAAGGGAAGCAGCGCCGCCTTCGATGAGTTCAGGAATGTGGTCGATCATGCAGAGGTCTTTGCTGTTGAAAATGTAGGTGCCATGCTCATCTTCTTCCACCGGCCAGTACTGTCCGGGCCGGGATTCTTCCATGACCGCATAGCGGAAGCGGCAGGCCTGGATGCATTCGCCCCGGTTGGACTGCCTTTTGCCGTTGGTGAAGAAATTGGAAAGAAGGCAGCGGCCGGACCAGGAAATGCACATAGCACCGTGGCCGAAAACTTCCAGGTCAATGTCCACTTTTTTACGGATGTCTGCCATTTCCTTCACCGACACTTCTCTTGCCAGCACCACCCTTTCAGCGCCCAGGTCTTTCCACATCTTCACCGTGCGCCAGTTGGCAGAGCTTGCCTGGGTGGATACATGGATGGGAAGATGGGGCGCCACTTCCCGGCAGAGGGAGAAGACTCCCAGGTCGGAAATCAGGACCGCATCGACATGAATGGATTCCAGATACTTGAGGTAGTCGTCCAGTCCTTCCAGATCTTCATTCCTGGGGATAATGTTCACAGTGACGTACACCTTTTTCCCCATGCTGTGGGCATAGGAAACGGCTTCCTTCAGCTCTTCCATGGAAAAATTGCCGCCGTAGGCACGGAGGCCGAAGACCTTGCCTGCCAGATAGACCGCGTCTGCCCCGTAGAGGAGAGCCATTTTCATTTTTTCCATTGTTCCCGCCGGAGCGAGAAGTTCCATTTTCTTCATATATGTTCCTTTCTATTTTTTAAGAGAAACGGCCAGACCGTCTCCTTCTTTATATATACGGGTTTCATATTTTTTGTTCACATAATCTATATATTCCCGAAGCCTCATGACCAGGGTGCGGTACCGGTGAGGCACAGGATCCTTTGCTTCCACCAGTCCCCGGAAGAGGACGTTATCTGCCGCAATGACAGCCTTTTCGGAAAGGAGAGGCTCAATAGCCTTCAGTTCTCTCAGGTACTGTCCTTTGGGCCCGTCCAGGAAAAGGAAATCATAGGGCCCAGAAAGGGTAGGAATCACCTGTCCCGCATCCCCCAGAATGCAGTGGACCCGGCCCGTGAGGCCCGCTCTTTCCATCACCTGCACTGCCATGTGATATCGCTCTTCATCAAGCTCCACCGTATGGATCTGGGCCTTTGGAAAACGTTCTGCCAGAAGAAGGGCGGAGTAGCCGATGGCCGTTCCTATTTCCAGCATGCGGCGGGGCTCCGCCAGGGCTGCCGCATTGAGGAGGAGCTCCCGCTCCGGCCCCCGGATAATGGGCACTCCCTTTTCCTCTGCGTAGTCTTCCAGTTCCCTTTTCAGGACCTGCCAGTCATTTCCCATAAATGCTCTCCGTTTCCGCCTGATGCTCTTCATAGGATTTCGTAAAAATGTGGTGGCCGTCAGGCTGGGCTACATAGTAAAGGTACTCTCCCGGCTCTGCGTCCAGCACGGCTTCAATGGCATCCATGCCGGGGCTTCCAATGGGTCCCGGCGGCAGGCCTTTATGGGTATAGGTATTGTAGGGAGAGTCGATCCGGGTATCCTGTATGGTGAGCTCCGCCTTGGGACTGCCCAGGGCATACTGGATGGTGGCGTCTATCTGGAGAGGCATGCCTATGGAAAGGCGCTTCAGCATCACCGATGCAATGGGCTCCTGATCTTCCTTGAACCGGGCTTCCCTTTCCACCATGGAGGCCAGGGTGATGAGATCATGGAGGGTCAAATGCTTTGCCTGCGCCTTCTTTCGAATCTCCGGCGTCAGCATGTCATCGGTGCGCTTGTACATCATATCGCAGATCTGCCGGGCTGTATACTCTTTGGGAATATTATAGGTGTCAGGGAAGAGGAATCCTTCTGCTTTCACCGATACCGGCAGCGGACCGTACTGGTATTTCAGGGGGCCGTAGGAAGCGGCCTCTCCTTCAAAATCATCGGCCCCCTTGACACCGGCTTCATCCAGAAGAGCCGCTATCTGGTGTACTGTATACCCTTCGGGCACCGTAACAAATACGGATTCTGTCATGCCTGAACGGAGCTTGGTCATGGCCTCTTTCACCGTCATTCCCTGTTTCATCTTATAAGTCCCGCTCTGCAGGCTCTTGCCGCTTCCCAGAATCCTGGAATACATCCGGAACAGAGCACTGCTCCGGATGACCCCCTTCTTCTCCAGGGTATCTGCAATGTCCCGGCCTGTAGAATTCCGGGGCACATCCACCATGGCCGTGCCATGAAGTCCCACCCTGTCGAAGGCATAGAAATACACACCGGCCATAAGAAGGGCCAAAACGAAAAGAATGCCTCCCAGGGCTGACCATTTCCGGCGGTCCTCCTTCCGGGGAAAGAGGGTCCTTTCCGTTTCTCCCGTGTCTTCTGTCTTTTTATCTTCCAAATTGCACCTCTCAAGAAATTTCAAGGGATTCCAGATCGTATATGGAAATAATCATAAATTATCTTATAATTATATCATATACTATGAAAAGGATTCATATTCTTTATTCAGCACTCTCTTTGGAATGCTAATAAAAGAAAGGAGTTCATTATGATTATCAAAGGAATCACTGCACAGATTACAAGAACTATAACCGAAAAGGATACGGCGGAAAAGGTAAGAAGCGGGTCCCTTCCCGTATTGGCCACGCCGGTGCTGTCGGCGGCCATGGAGGAAGCGGCCTGCAAGGCGCTGGCACCGCATCTTACGGAAGGGGAAACCACCGTAGGCGGTTCCATTTCTCTTATCCATAAAGCCCCCACCCTTCCGGGCCATGTGATTACCGTCACCGCCACAGTGACAGAGGTGAAGGGCAAGAAAATTTCCTTCCACATCACTGCTGCCGATGAAAATGGGGACATCGGAGAAGCAGACCACGACCGCTTCCTGGTAGATGGCGTAAGGTTTATGGAAAAAGCGGAACAAAGAAATGGAAAAAAGCAGTAACCCTTCCTTTTTCATCCGCCAGGCGTCCATAGAAGATGCGCCTTCCCTTCTTTCCATTTACCGGTCCTATGTGGAAAACACGGCGATTACCTTTGAAGAAGACCCGCCGTCTCTGGAAGATTTCCAGCATCGCATGGCCTCTACCCTGGAACGGTACCCCTATCTTGCCGCCCTTTCCGATGGCCGGATAGCAGGATATGCCTATGCCGGACCCTTCCACCCCCGGAAAGCCTATGACCATGCCGCAGAACTTTCCATCTATATAGCTCCTCCCTTCCATCACCGGGGCCTGGGGAAGGCACTCTATGGCCAGCTGGAGTCCATCCTCCTGTCCCAGCAGGTATTCAACCTCTATGCCTGCATTGCCGTCACAAAGGGGGAAGACCCTTTCCTTCCCAAAGACAGTCCCCTTTTTCACAGAAGTCTTGGATTCAAAACCCTGGGCCGCTTTGAAAAGTGCGGGTATAAATTCGGCCGATGGTATGACATGATCTGGATGGGAAAGGAAATCGGAAAACGGCCTCTCCATCCAGGAGCGTTTATTCCCTTCTCCCGGTTATCCTCCAGGCTGTAAATTTCCCTGCTGCACCGGTCAAAAACAGCAAAAAGGTCTGTGAAGAAATGATTTCCATTTTTTCACAGACCCTTTTCTATTCCTCCCTTTTCAGTACCCCTGTACCGTCAAAGGCGGGAATGAACATTTTGTCGGAGCTGGCTTTCTGCTGGACATAGCCGTCTACGATGCCCAGTTCTTCCATATAGCTTTCGCATTCTTCGTATTCCTCATCGGTAATGGGGCGGTTGATTTCAGGATATTCCGCTGCCCTTCCGCAGGGCACATACTGGCGCATGAGGCTGAAGAGTACTTCGCCGGGAGCGAAGGTGTCTGCCACATACTCCAGCACTTTCTTCGTATTCTCCACCTGTCCCGGAAGAATCAGGTGGCGGATGAGCACGCCTTTCCTGAGGATCCCGCTGCTGTCTATGTCATAGGGACCGGTCTGGCGGAACATCTGCTCAATGGCGGCGGTGGCCTTCTCAAAATAGTCCGGCGCATCGCTGTAGCGGGCAGCAGCGCTGCTGTCTGCATATTTCAGATCCGGCAGCCAGCACTGCACCTTGTTTCTAAGGAAGGCCACGGTGTGCACGCTTTCATAGCCGCCGCAGTTGTATACCACCGGCACGGGGAGCGGGTCCCGCAGGCTCTGGAAAATGGCATGGGTGTAGTGGGTAGGGGTGACCAGGTCGATGTTGTGGGCCCCCTCCTCAATAAGTTCGAAATAGATTTCCCGAAGCCTCTCCACGGACACTTCGATGCCCTTTCTCATTTCCGATATTTCATAGTTCTGGCAGTATACGCAGGACAGGTTGCAGCCGGCGAAGAAAACGGTGCCGGCGCCCCGGCTGCCTGCAATGCAGGGTTCTTCCCAATGGTGGAGAGCAGCCCTGGAAATGACGGGAAGCATGGCGGAGCGGCAGTATCCCACATTCCCTTTGTCCTTTACTGATATTTTCCTTTCTATTTTACATGCCCTGGGGCATAGGTTGCATATACTCATGATGTACTCCCTTTCCGCCGGTCCTTTGCCGGTTATTTTTTTATTGTAGCACAGGAAGCCAAGGACTTCCTTTTCCTCATGGAAGAATGATATATCTGCATTCCATGAATAGATAAAATTCATTGATTCAAACTGGTAAAAATCATATAATAAAAGCGTAAAAAATGTTCTATGGCGTTTTTTTCCAGACGCCGGAATACTTTTCAGCACGAAAGGAGCTTATTCATGGAAAACAATGCAGGTCTCATGGAGCGAATTTTCCATCTGTCGGAAAGTCACACCACCGTAAAGACCGAAATCATGGCAGGGATTACCACGTTTATGACCATGGCCTATATCCTCGCCGTCAACCCTTCTATCATGAGTACCACCGGCATGGACAAGGGCGCCGTCCTCACTGCCACTGCCCTGGCCGGCTTCCTGGGCACCATGCTCATGGCCGTTTTTGCCAATTACCCCTTTGCCCTGGCACCGGGCATGGGACTTAATGCTTTCTTTGCCTTCACTGTGGTAAAGCAGATGGGCTATTCCTGGGAAATGGCACTGGCTGCGGTCTTTGTGGAAGGGATCATCTTCATCGTCCTGTCCCTCACCAATGTGCGCGAAGCCATCTTCAACGCCATCCCCATTAATCTGAAGAAAGCCGTATCTGCAGGCATCGGCCTTTTCATCGCCTTCATCGGTTTAGGCTCTGCCCAGATCATCGTAGCCAATCCTGCCACCAAGATTTCCCTCTTTTCCTTCAAGCAGGCCATGGCCGCCGGCACCTTCCATACCACCGGCATTACGGTGGTGCTGGCCATTATCGGCGTCCTTTTCACGGCCATCCTTATGGTGAAGAAGGTGAGAGGCAATATCCTCTGGGGCATTCTCTTTACCTGGCTTCTGGGCGTTATCTGTGAAATCTCCGGACTTTATGTGCCGGATCCTTCCGTAGGCGCTTTCAGCACCCTCCCCAATTTCTCCGGCGGCCTTTCCGCCTTTGAACCGAAGAGCATGGCCCCCATTTTCATGCAGCTGGACTTCTCCCAGATAGGCACCTTCAATTTCGTGGTGGTACTGCTGGCTTTCCTCTTTGTCGATATTTTTGATACCATCGGCACCCTCATCGGCGTGTCCTCCAAAGCCAATATGCTGGATGAGAACAACAAGCTGCCCCATATCAAGGGCGCCCTCATGGCTGACGCCGTAGCCACCTCCGTAGGCGCTGTGCTCGGCGTGTCCACCACCACCACCTATGTGGAAAGTGCCTCCGGCGTTTCCGAAGGCGGCCGTACCGGCCTCACCGCTGTCACCGTGGCAGTGCTCTTCCTTCTTTCCATGTTCCTTTCCCCTGTGTTCATGGCCATTCCTGCCTTTGCTACCGCACCGGCCCTGATTATCGTAGGATTCCTCATGTTCACCGCTGTCACCGGCATTGACTTCAATGATCCCACCGAAGCCATTCCCTGCTACTTCACCATCATTGCCATGCCCTTCGCCTACAGCATTGCAGAAGGCATTTCCTTCGGCACCATCACCTACACCCTGATTAACCTCCTCACCGGACGCAGGAGCAAGGTAAGCGCTCTCATGATGGCGCTCACTGTGATTTTCATTCTGAAGTATATTTTCCTCTGATTTCTACTATCCAGGCCTGCGCCGGAAGGTGCAGGCTTTTTACTTGAAAGGAATTCCGCATGGCCTATTTTCTCATGTTCTTTGCCATTGCCATGGAGCTCACCGGCACCACCTTTCTGAAAATGTCCCATGGCTTTACCCTCCTCCTTCCCACCCTGGCATGCCTTGGTTCCTACGGCCTCTGCTTTTTCTCCTTCTCCCGGGCCCTTACGTCCCTGAACCTGGCGCTGGCCTATGCCACCTGGAGCGGTGTGGGCATCCTGGCCACCACCTTCATTTCCTGGTTCTTTTTCGGCGAGAAGCTGACGGCCACCGGAATGCTGGCCATATTCCTCATTATTGCAGGCTGTGTGCTGCTGAACTTCTTCGGCACAAAGTCCTGACGGGAGGTTTCTATGACATATAAAATGTTCCTCCTGGCTCTCACCTTCACCTGTATATCCTGCTCTCCCCTCCATGCGGCAGCGCCGGACATTACCGCCGATGCCGCAGTCATTATGGACGGTTCTGACGGCCGTTTCCTCTACGAAAAAAACGGGACCAAAAGAGAATATCCTGCCAGCATGACCAAAATCATGACCTGCATTCTTTCTCTTGAAAAAGGAAACACCTATCAAACCGTCACTGTGAGTCCCATGGCAGCGGACGTGGAATCCACGGCCTTAAACGGCGGTGAATGGCTCTCTTTGGGGGATCTCCGAAACCAGATGATGATGATTTCCGACAACGGCGCTGCCACGGCCATTGCGGAAAATACGGCCGGAAGTCTTCCATCCTTTGCGGATATGATGAACCAGAAAGCAAAGGATATCGGCATGACCGGCACCCATTTCGTCAACGCCAACGGCATGCCTGATGAAAATCACTATTCCACCGCCGAGGACATGGCCCGCCTTGCCCGATACGCCATGGAAAATCGAAATTTCCGCTCCATCGTTTCTACCAAAAGGAAACAGATCCGCTATATCCACCCTGCAGAAATCTTCACCTGTGAAAACAGCAATGAACTCCTCTACACCTACCCCGGCGCCACGGGCATCAAGACCGGCTACACCCGCGCTGCCGGCGGATGCCTGGCTGCCTCCGCCGTCAGGGACAATCATGAGCTCATCGTCATCATCATGCATTCCAGGGATATGGACAGCCGGTTTACAGAAGCGGCCCAACTTCTGGACTACGGCTTTTCCCTCATAAAAAAAGAGCCCTCTTCTGATCAGAAGAAGACTTAGAAAGCAGGCGCCTTTCGGCGCCGAAATACAGAGTGCTGTGAAGAAGCTCCCTTCTTCGCAGCACTCTTTTCAATTTCTATGACCCCAGACGGCCTGCCGCTTCACCCGGGTGACATCCACCATTTTCATTATCTGCCCCCGCCCTCCGGGCTTCCTCCATGAGCTCTTCCATATCCTCTCTCTTCATGACGGCCTCCTTTGCATCATCTCTTCCTATGCTATCTGCCATGATTGTACCACAACAGATAGAAAACCGGTTGCGCTTCCCTTTCCTATTTATTAAAATAAATGGAGAAATTGATGTGTAAAATGTATATTTCATCAGTCAGAATGCAAATCTGTCAAAGGAGCCCCTATGAAAAAGATTCTCATCTCCCTGTCTCTCCTGCTTACCCTGGGCTTGACCGCCTCTGCCGCCCTTCCCAGGGAAGGTGTGTATCTGGATAAAGAAGGCAGTCCCATCACAGAAGAGCAGATGGTGCCGCCTTCGGTGAAGTCGGCCCCCATGCTGCCGCAGTCTGCCGCTGTCCGCGAGGCCCTCTCCCAGCTGCCCCATGCTGCATCTACGGTGCTCATTCTTTCCATTGATGAAGACGGTGCCGTCACCCATGAGGAAATCGCTGAAAGCTCATCCTCCCTGATTCTGGACCAGTACGCCGCGGGATCCGCTAAGTCCTGGACCTTCCATCCCGCCCGCCGGGGAGATAAGGATATTCCCCTGACTGTCCGTATTCCCGTCCGTTTCATGTCAGCCATGGTATCCGTGCCGCCAGCACCGGAAAAGCAGGTGATGGCAGACATGAAGGAAAAAGAAGAGCAGGCCGCCGAAAAATCCGGTCACCCTTCCTTTACGGTGAAGCTCTCCATAGACAGGAATGGAAAAATGAGCGCCCCGCCGGTGATTGAAAAGGAAGGGCCTGCCTTAAGCGGCGAGGATTTCAAAATCCTTTCTTCCTATATAGAGCGCTCCCTTCGCCAGTGGACCTTTGCGCCCGCCAGAAATCCGGACGGTGAAGCCATTGATGCGGAAACGGCCATTTCCATAACGGTGTAGCCCATGGCAGCATGATACACTTTTGTCATTCATGACGGCGGGAAACTGCTTGCGAAGGGTTTCCCACTCGGCGCAGCACCATCGGTGCTTCTTACCGGCAGGAAGCCCTCATAGAAAAAGGCAGGGAAGAAACAGCAATCCGTTCTTCCCTGCCTTTTTTGGCAGCGGTGCTTTACACTTTCACTGCCTTATATTTCCCGTCTTCCACTTTCAGAAGCACCAGGTCCACTTCCGGGTCCCCGGAGTTGTTAAAGGTCATGGGGCCGGCGGCGCTTTCAAAGTTTTTGATATGGGCCAGGGCGTCCCGCACCTTTTTGGAATCCGTGGTGGTGCCTGCATTTTCCATGGCTTTGGCTGCCAGCTTGGCCGATACATAGGCGCAGGCGGCAAAGTTGTCGGGGTCATGATTATACCGCTCCCGGAAGTCCTTCACAAATTTTCTGGTGGCCTCGGAGTCCCTGTCCGGAGACCACATGGAGGATACGTACACATTGTCTGCTGCAGGGCCTGCAATTTTCACCAGTTCCGGAGACATGAAGCCATTGTCTCCCAGTACGGGCTGGTTCATGCCCAGGTCCCTCATCTTTTTAAGGATGAGCCCTCCTTCCTGATAGTAGCCTGCCACCACCACGGCATCAGGATTGGCATTGTGGATTTTGGTGAGCTGGGCGGAAAAGTCCGTGTCCTTATCGGCAAAGGTTTCTGTGGCCACGATTTCCACGCCCTCCTGTTCCAGTGCCTTTTTGAAAGTCTTGTAAGCGGACACCTGGTGTTCATTGTTGTTGGAATAAAGCACGGCCACTCTCTTATAACCCAAGAGCTTATGGGTTTTCTCAACAGTCTGGGGAATATTTTTCGATTCCGGCACGCAGTTCCGGAACATATAGTCCCCTATATCCATAAGCCCTTCCGCCGTGGTGGCCACACCCAGAAGGGGAATCTTCGCCTGCTGGAAGAGGGGCCCCACCGCCTTGTATTCACCGGAAATCAAAGGTCCCACCACGATCACCTTTTTAGCGGCAATGAGCTTCTGGGCCGCCGCCACCGCCTGCTGCACATTGCCCTTGGTGTCCACCATTTCCACATCCATGTGGATTTTTCCTTCTTTGTTGATTTCATCCACCGCCATGTCAAAGCCTTCTTTTTCCGCCAGGCCGTAGGAAGCCACGCCGCCGGAAACGCCGTTGATAAAGCCTACCTTGGCGGTCTTTCCGCTTCCCTGTCCTTCTCCCTTTCCGCCGCAGCCGGAAAGTCCTGCACATGCAGCTGTCATCATAAGGCCAAGGCCTGCCAGTTTGAGTCCTTTTTTCCAGTCCATCATTTTCATTTCTCCTTTGGATGAAATAGCACATGTGCAATCTTCACTCTTCCCGGAGGAACCATAAAAAAAGCCTCTATCTGACATATCAGACAGAGGCGCATGGCGCGGTACCACTCCGGTTTATCTCTCAGCCGCCAGGCATAGGAAGGGAAGAAACAAAAAGCCCCTGTCCACCATGGGACAGGGGCGAAATCGCGGTACCACCCTGCATTATACTCTGAAGGCCTGTCCTGTAACGGGGACTTCCGTCCTGATTTACGGAAATTCTTTCAATCAGGAAGCTCACGAGTGATAGTCCGCAGATTTTCCGCACCGGCTTTCACCATACGCCGGCTCTCTGAAGCTTCCTGTCTGTTTCCTTCTCGTTCACAGCATGTACTGGTTTTGATATGGCTATGATGATACATGATTTCCTTCCATCCGTCAACAGGTAAAAAGCAGCATTGCAGATTTAGTATAATCAGCTCTTTTCATGATTTTAGCAGATATATCATTTTGTTTCACAAAGTACCTTGCATTGCAAAGTACTTTGTGATATATTGTTAGCAACGAAGAAATTGACTACCGGTTCACTCACCGGCAGGACGATTTCCTCTTAAGAACCCCGGATTCCTCAGAAAGGAAAAGCCATGAACATCCAACTTAAGAAAGGCGTCATGGAAATTGTGGTTCTATCTATGCTCAGGCGAAAAGACTACTATGGTTATGAGCTGGTCACGGAGATTTCAAAGTACATTGAAATGTCGGAGGGTACCATTTATCCCCTGCTGAACCGGTTCAAGAAGGACGGCCTGGTAGATACCTACCTGGCGGAATCACATAACGGTCCTCCCCGAAAATATTACCGCATCACCGACGCCGGACGGGAGGAATTCACAGAATCCCTCAGGGAATGGACCGAATTTACAAAAGCCGTCAAAAAGATACTGGAAGAAGGAGGCGATATCCATGAATGAAACAGAATTTTTAGATCTCCTGCGCTACTATTTCCGAAATGCAAAAACCGAAGAGGTAGAAGAAATCCTGGCCGATTATGAATCCCATTTTGAAGAGGGAAAAAAGAGAGGCCTTTCGGAGGAAGAAATCGCCAGAGAGCTTGGCAGTCCGAAGGATATCTACAATTCCTTCCAGTCCGAAGGAGTGGTGGATGAAAAGGCCAAAGGCAGCCCGCTGAAAAGCAGGGCCCTGGACATGGCCAAGGATGCGCAGGACAAAATGGGAAAGACCTGGGATGCCGTGAGTCCCCGGCTCCCCGGAGCTGCAGAAGCCACAGCCCGCATGACCGCCCGCCTTCTCACAGCGGCCGGCATCATCATGGCCATCGTGGTCCTGGCGGCTGCAGGGCTGGTGATAGGCCTCTTCTCCACCAATCTGGTTCCTTTCCACGGCATGGCGCCGCTGCCCCGGTTCAGTTTCCTCACCCTGGCCTCCATTGGAAGCTTCGGTATCTTTACAGCCCTTTCCATCTACCTTATCGCCAGGGAAGGGAGCCGGGCCATTGAAACGAGCCTGATTGGCACCGGCCATGGCAAAGGCGGTGAAACGAAATGAAGAAAATCATCATTTCTTCTGTTCTTGCCATTATCTCCCTCATGGTGGGCACCTTTTCCTTTATCATCAATGACCTGCCTGCCTACCACCGGTGGATGGCGGACAACGGGCCCCGGATGATGGAAAATTTTGACCACTGGGGGAAGGACCGGAAGGATGCAAAGAGAATGCCTTCCAACGACCGCCTGCGGGAAGATATGAGAGACCATCACGACAGAAACGGCATGGACCAGGACCGGAAAGATATGCCCGATAACTGGCAGGACCGCCTGAAAGATGCAAAGGGACCCGGTAAAGAGTAATCCTTCGTCCATCATGGCCGGGGATACCAGCCCCGTCCATTGATTTATATATATCCCCAGAATCAAGTGAGGGGGTTTCAGGGAAACTCCCTCGAACAGATTGATCCATTTTGAAAGGAAGGTTCTATTATGAAAAAATTAAACGCACTCATCATTGCTTCCATGACAGGCCTGGCACTGGCAGGCGGTTTCTTCTTTGCCGGCACTGCTTCCGCAGCAGACTACAGACATCCGACGGAAATGCAGCAGCAGGACAATGGCCGTCCCCAGGTGCACAAGGAAAAGAAACATGTAGAAAAGAAGCAGCAGATCCATAAGGATAAGAAGGGCCGGGAAGAAATGAGAGATAAAAAAGACCAGGGCCCTCAGCGCAAGCTGAAACCCTGGGAAGAAAAGTACTATGAACAGCATCCGGAAGCCAGAGAAAGGGATGCAAAGAAAGGAAATCCTGAAAAGAAGAACATAGAAGACGATGACGGCATGACCTGGCACCGTCTGTAATAGATAGACTTACCGTCTACTTCAAAAGAGGTCTTACTATGAGAAACCTGAAAAGAACCATATTAGCCACAGCTCTTTTGATTTCCTTCTCTGCTGCCGGCGCCGCTTTGGGAAATGATGTATCCGCCGCTTCCCTGCAGGCTGCCGAACCTGCCGGCCCCGTATCCAATACAGGCCGGGACTACCGCATCGCTTTAATCAATGCGGAAAATTCCAGGGGCCCTGTCATTCATAAGCCACTGAAGGAAGAAAAGGAAAATCCTGTCTCCCGTCCCGGAGAAACAAATGACCGCCAATGAAGACAGCGCTTACAGAGAAGATGCCCCTTCCCTCCGTCACCATGACAAAGAGGAAAGCCAGAACCTGGAAGAACACCGTCAGCACCGCTTCCATAAAGACGATAACGACAGGGGACACCGCTTTAACAAGCACCGACAGCACCGCTTTGACAAAGACGATAATGACCGGGACCATCGCTTCGATGAGCACCGTCAGCACCGCTTTGACAAAGACGATAATGACCGGGACCATCGCTTCGACAAGCACCGCCAGCACCGCTTTGATAAAGACGATAATGACCGGGACCATCGCTTCGACGAGCACCGTCAGCATCGCTTTGACAAAGACAAAGACCCCGGCCGGGGCAGACCCGGCGGCCGTCACCATGACAGGAACGAAAGAAGATCGGCCGCTCCGCAGCCAGAAGATGCCCGATTCTGACGAAGCGATGATTCACTGGCACCGTCTGATTTCATAAGAAATTGTATTTGACTGTTATCATAACCCAATACCCTCTGACAAAAGGGGCTGTGAAAAAATGTAGATCATTTCCTCACAGCCCCTTTTTCCTGTCTTTTATAAAAATTTTAAAATTCCTTAAACCGCAGGCCCTTCCGGTTATATATAATCTGGAGAGAAAGAAGAACTCATTTATGTGCTATAATATACATTGGCATACAGCCTGACCTGGAGGATGATTATGATATCAATTGTGACGCCTGTCTATAATGAAGAAGGCAACGTGGTATACTTTCATGATGAAGTGACAAAAGTCATGAAGGAACTGGCCATGGATTATGAAATCATTTATGTAAATGATGGATCCAGGGATCGCACGGACGAGCTGATTCATCAGCTGGCAGACCGGGACCCCCACGTGCGGGCCCTGACCTTCGCCCGGAATTTCGGGCACCAGATTGCCATTACCTGCGGCATGGACTTTGCCAAAGGCGATGCGGTGATTACCATGGACGGAGACATGCAGCATCCGCCGGCCCTCATTCCCAAGCTCATCGAAAAATGGCAGGAAGGCTATGACATTGTGCAGACCATCCGCACTGCCACTGAGGACGCCGGATTTTTAAAAAAGATAACCTCCTCCGGCTACTATGCGGTGATTAATTCCATTTCCACCACCCGGGTGGTCCCGGGAGGTTCCGATTTCCGACTGATGGACCGGAAAGCGCTGAATACGTTCCTGAAGTTCCGGGAGCACAGCCGGTTCATCCGCGGTATCGTAGGAGGCCTTGGATTCAGACAGACATCCATCGAGTTTGAAGCGCCTGCCCGTCATGCAGGGGTTTCCAAATTCTCCATGAAGAAAATGATTCACTTTGCCATGGATGGCATTATTACCAATTCCACCATCCCTCTGCGCATTTCCTTCTACATCGGCCTTTTGTCCGCCTTTGCCGGATTTCTGCTGATTCTCCACGTCCTCTACTGCGTCATTACCGGACAGGCCGTGCCCGGCTGGGCCACCATGACCATCCTGATTTCCATTTTTGGAAGTCTCAATCTCATGTGCCTTGGCATTCTGGGCGAATACATAGGCCATGTATTTGAAGAAACAAGAAACCGTCCCCTCTACTGGCTCTCCGACGACAGCGCCGCCCACGAGGACAACCCTTATTATAAAACCCACAGTAACGGGAACCCCCGGTGATTCCCCGTTTTTCCAATTTCATAAGGCAGAAGGCTGCCTTGAGGAAGCGGAGGAATGCCCCCGCTCCTTTGCAGTGTCCCCTGCCGGGAAGGATATAGTTATGAGTGATACCCCTTTTTTTGAAAGCGAACTTTTTGCAGAGCTGAAAGAAGACCTGACCCAGTCTTCCCGTTTTACTGCCACCTACCGCATTGCGGCCCCGGACTATGAAGAAGCCAGAAAGCTGGCTTTTGGCATCTGCGTCGAACAGACCGTAGAATGCCCCTACGAGCTGGTGAAGGGAACTCCCATCGGCGATACCATCGTAGGCCAGATCGAAGACCTGAAAAAGGCAGAGCCCGGCGCCTACTACGCCACCATTTCCTATGACCCAACGGCAGTGGGCAATGAAATGGCGGAGCTTCTGAATATGCTCTTTGGCAATACAAGCCTCCAGCCCGGTATCAAACTCATGTCCTTCGACCTTCCTGAAGCCATGTATGACAACTATCCCGGTCCCCGCTTCGGCCGCACGGGCCTTCGTGATCTCTGCGGCGTACCCCGGGGCCCCATTCTCATGAGCGCCATCAAACCTCTGGGCAGAAGCCCCAAAGAGCTGGGACAGATGGTATACGACCTGGCCATGGGAGGCTGCCCCATCATTAAAGACGACCACAGCCTCATGAACCAGGACTATGCGCCTTTCGAAGAAAGAGTGCTTCAGTGCGTCATGGCCCTGGCCGATGCCAAAGAGAAAACCGGTAAAAAGAGCATGTACATTGCCAACTGCACCGCCGACGGCCTTCAGTTCCTGGACCGGGCCTATAAGGCAAAGGAAATCGGTGCCGACGGCATCATGGCAGCGCCTGCCATTACCGGCTTCACCATGATTCGCGACCTGGCCAGGGATCCGGACTTTAATCTTCCCATTTTCCTCCATCCCTGCTTCTCCGGTCCCCAGGTTCTTTCCAAAGAATCGGGCATTTCCCCCTTCTGCTACTACGGCCAGCTCTCCCGCCTGGCCGGCGCCGACGCTGTCATTTTCACCAGTTTCGGCGGCCGCTTCTCCTTCTCCCGGGAGACCTGCACCAACATCTGCGAAGGCACCAATGAAAAAATGGCCTACCTCCGCCCCATTTTCCCCATCCCCTCCGGCGGCATGAGATGGCAGCTCTTCAAAGACATGTACAAGACCTACGGTGCCGATACCATTTTCCTCGTAGGCGGTGCGCTCCAGACCGAAGGGCCAAACCTGACGGACAATGTGAAATTCTTCCTTGAAAAGCTGGAAGAAGCACAGCAGTAACATCATACAAAAAGGTCTGTGAAGAAATGTAGATCATTTCTTCACAGACCTTTTTTATGCCTTATTTTCCGAAATCCGGATCCTTCAGGATATCCTTGTACATTTCAATGTACTTATCCGGTCTCCAGTCCGTTCCGTCTACGGCAGAGTTATGTTTAAAGGCATACCGGCTTGCCAGGGACAGATCCACGGTGGCGGTGAACATTTCAATTTCCGGTGCATCTTCATCGGTAAATTTCCGTCCTGCATAGTAATAGAAGGACCATGGATGCTTCTGTCCCGGCCCGATAATGGAGCTGCCGCCCCAGAAATAATTATCCACATCCAAACCGCCGATATTGGCAGAAGCAATGTAAATGCCATTCTGGATGACCGAGGCTTCCAGGGTGGGCGAGCCGAAATAAGGGCCATGGCACTTGGCCAGAGCCGTACTGTTGATGAGGAGGCGGCATCCCTTGGCCACATAGTACCGGGTCAGTTCCGGGAAGGCATAATTATCATAGCAGATGGCGCATCCTATGGGGCCCCACTCAGAATGGAGGATGAAAGGCTTGTCCCCCGGGTGGCCCAGTTCGGTTCCGGAGAAGGCAGGTGCATTTTGTGATAGGCCCCTTCCAGTCCTTTCGGCGAGAAAATGGCCAGCCCGTTATAGATGATATCCGGATTCTTATCGTCCCTGATGGGCATGCCGAAAATGACATACATGCCCAGCTTCTTCGTGAGCTCTGCCACCTCCAGCGTACTTGGCCCCGGCACCGTTTCCGCCAGCTTGTACTGCATCTTTTCTTTGAAAGGCTTATCTGCTTCATCGTCGTAGCCGGTGAGGCTCATTTCCGGGAATATAACGATCTGGCTGCCCTTGCGGTAAGCACATTCGATATATTCTTCAATCCGTCTCAGGTTGGACGCCTTATCGCCCCACACAGGATGAAAAGTAACCACCGAAATCGTACAGATATCCTTCATGATAAACCCTCCTTGTAAACAAAAAGGTGCCTACAGGGAAAATCCCTATAAGCACCTTTGCTTGATTTGTATGGCTCAAGTATAGTCCCCTTCCGGAGGAAAGTCAATCTTTCTTCAGGAGACTGTGGTGGTTTTTGCCACGGGGCCATGAAAATTTTTTTCTTCCTTCACTTCCCATTTTCTTTTATCCACTTCATTTCTCCAGCGAAGCACGGCGGCAATGAGGAAGGCCAGCGCCAGCATGGCGGAGAAAAGATGAAGGGTAGCTGCATAGCCGCCGGTATTTTCCTTCATGAATGCCAGAATCAGGGGACCGGCTACACCGGCAATGCCCCAGGCCGTAAGGATGGACCCATGAATGGAGGAAAGCTGTTTCACGCCGAAAATATCGGACAGGTAAGCGGGCATGCAGGAGAAGCCGCCACCGTAGCAGCTGATAATGAGAAGAACCAGGGCCTGGAAAATAAGGCCTTCCGTGGTAATGGAAAGCTGGTAGAAAGCCCATACTTCCAGGGCAAAGAATACCATGTAGGTCACGCCGCGGCCGATCCAGTCAGAAACGGTGGACCACACGATACGGCCGCCGCCGTTAACGATACCGATAATCCCCACCAGGGAAGCTGCTTCCACCGGCGTCATGCCGATGACTTCCTGGGCCATGGGAGAAGCCACGGCCAGAAGGCCGATGCCGCAGGTAATATTGGTAAAGAAAATCCACCACAGAGCAAACCATTTCCAGCTATGCATGGCTTCTTTTCTCGTCATCTGAGGACCTACCACGGTGCGTTTCCTGCCCATAGCCGCTTCCCGGCGAAGCACTTCTTCCAGCATCACCGGGATTTCACCCTTCTTCGGCGGGCGGAGATAGGAAGCAGAAAGGGAAATAATCACCGCATAGGCAATGCCAAGGATGAGGAAATTGGTGGTCAGGCCATAGGCGTCAGTGAGATAACGCATGAGCGGTCCTGCCACAAGGGCAGCAAAGCCAAAGCCCATGATAGCCAGACCGGTGGCAAAGCCCCGGTGTTCCGGGAACCATTTCACCAGGGTAGACACAGGGGTGATATAGCCGGTGCCCAGCCCGATGCCGCCGATCATGCCGTAAAAAATATAAAGAAGCATCGGCGAATGGACGTGGACAGCCAACGCCGTTCCCAGAAGGCCGGTGCCGAAGAAAGCTGCCGATACCAGACCGGACCGGGACGGTCCCATCCGTTCCACCACGCCGCCCAGAAAGCCGGCAGACAGCCCCAGAAACAGAATGGCAATAGAAAAGGCCCAGGTGGTTTCCGAAAGGGAAAGACCCATAGCCGCCATAACCGGCTTCGTCAGCACACTCCATGCATACACACTGCCGATGCAGATGTGGATGCCCACAGCTGCCAGGGCAATAAGCCAGCGATTTTTCTTTTTCATTTGAAATCCCTCCATAAGCAGTAAGCAATGAAGGGAAACCGGAGACGCAAAGACCGTCTGAGTAGGTTTCCCTGCCCAGACGGTCGGCTGATCCAGATAATACCGGTTCACGTGGTCAATTCCACATTTCTCCGTCAGTTCCGGTACCTCTTTCGTTTGTGCATACAGAATACCATGGAAAGAGAAGTATGTCAAGGATTTTCTATATGGTTTAGTGGGAATGGGGAATGGGGAGCGCCGCTTTGGGGCAGAATCTTTGCCCTGCAGGCAAAAGATTGTATTCGCGCATCGCTGGAGAGGTCAGCTGATTCGGGGGCCCCGTCAATCCTTGCCGCAAAAGGAGGCGTCAGCCTTCGGGAATACCGTTTCCCCATCAACGCAGGCAAATGGTCAATCCGCCTTCACCAGCCTGGCCCTAAAGGCGATATCCCTGGTGGTATCCATGCTGTCAAAACGGATGCGGTAGGAATTATTCTTTTCATCCACCTCTTCAATGGTACCCATGCCAAAGACGGTGTGCCGCACCCGGCAGCCCACGGGAAAATGGCCTTTGTCCCCATCATCCTTCAGGTAGGCGCTTGTTCTTTCCACATAAGCCTTCCCCGCCTTCCAAAGGGATTCATTCACCGGCGGATCAAAGGAGAGATATTTTCTGTCTATGTCCAGAATGAAACGGGAAGGGAAACGGGGCGTGCCGTCCAGATTCGTTCCCTCCGCCTCCGTGAGGTAAAGCTCATCCTCTGCCCGGGTCATGGCCACGAAGGCCAGGCGCCTTTCCTCTTCCATGCCTCTTTTCGTCCTTGTCTTCCGAGAGGGGAAGATACCTTCATTCATGCCGCAGAGGAACACCACCGGAAATTCCAGACCCTTGGCGGTATGGACGGTCATAAGCCGCACTGCATCCCTCTCCGGCCCCCGGTCCATATTGGAAAAGAGAGCCGCATGGTCCAGGTAGTCGGAAATGGACGTTTCTTCCCCTGCCGTTGATTCATACTCAAAAATAGACTGCTTCAGCTCTGCCAGATCATCCAGCCGCTCCTGGCTGCCTTCGGTGCGGAGCATTTTTTCGTAGCCGCTTTCATCCAGAATAGCAGACAAAACCTCGGACACCTGCTTCCCTTCGCTGTCCTTGGTAAAGTATTCGATAAGGTCTATGAAATCGCCGGCCTTTGTCTTTTTGAAAAGGGGATCTTCCACATATTTCTTCAGCGTTTCATAGAGGCTTGTATTCTCTTCCTGCGCCTTTTCCGTGAGAAAATCCATACGGCGCCTTCCTATATTTCTCTTCGGCTTATTGACGATGCGGCGGAAAGCCATGTCATCTCTGCAGGCAATCATGCGGAGATAACAGAGAGCATCCTTGATCTCCATGCGGTCGAAGAACTGGGCACCGCTGTAAATCACATAGGGAATATCCGCCTTTATCAGCCCTTCTTCCAGATTCCGGGTCACATAATGGGCCCGGTAGAGAATGGCTATGTCGCTGTATTTCCTGCCCGATGCATGAAGTTTTTTGACAGCCGACGCCACTGCTTTGGCTTCTTCCCCGCCGTTGGCCGCTGCCATCACAGTCACAGGCTTTCCTTTTTCCTTATGGGAAATCAGATTCTTTGGGATGCGGTTCTCATTCTTGTCAATCAGGGAATTGGCAGCATCCAGGATGTCCGGCGTGGACCGGTAATTGTCATCCATAATGATGGTTTTCACATGGGGAAATTCCCTGTCAAAATGCAAAAGATACCGCACATCGGCGCCGCGCCAGGTATAAATGGTCTGGTCCGGATCCCCTACGATGAAAAGGTTGTTGTGATATCCGCAGAGGGCCTTCATGAGCCTGTACTGGAGAGGGTCGATATCCTGGAATTCATCAATCATGATATACTCCAGCCGCTTCTGCCACTTCAGACGGATTTCCTCGTTTTCCTCGAAAATATAGAGGGTAAACTTGATGAGGTCATTGTAGTCCAGGGCGAAGCATTTCTTTTCCTGGTACAGGTAGCCGTAGAAAATGATATCCTCCACCGTAAGGGCCTGGTGGTACTTTTCATAAAGGAGGGACAGGGGCATGGCAATCATGTCTTTATAATACTCCGGCTGCCACACACACTTTTTCATTTCAATCATGTCCCTGGCCTTGTTGAAGGGCATATCCCGAAGAGTCAGCCCCCGCTCCTCGTAAATCATCTGCAGCATGTCGTCAATATCTGAATTATCGATGACCAGGAAATTTTTCGGATAGGATACGGCATGGCTGTCTTCCTGCAGCACCGACACACAGAAGCCGTGGAACGTATTGATGTATCCCGTATCATTGTCTCCGGTGAGGCTGTGGATGCGCCGCGCCATTTCCCGGGCTGATTTATTGGTAAATGTAACGCAGAGGATATGCCCCGGCAGGATACCCAGTTCATTCACCAGGTAGGCAAACCGGTAGGAAAGGGCTCTTGTCTTCCCCGACCCTGCCCCGGCAATGACCCGTACATAGCCTTCCGTAGAAGTGACTGCCTCTTTCTGCTTTTCATTCAGCTCATTCCATAATGCGTCCATAGCTGCCCTCCGAACTTATATTCTAAGTCCATTATACAATAGGACAGGCATAATGCAAAGGGTGCGGCTGTTAAGAGAGGCTGCGCAGAAGGGTTGTGAAAAAGGGTTCGACAGGTTCAAAGGATTGTGGTGGCGGCTTCGCCGCATGATACAATGCCGCCCATAACTCCCTCCTACTGCCACACAATGCAGGCAATCCCTGCCAGGGTGAGCACAGCCCCTGCCAGCTGGCGGAGCTTCAGCTTTTCTCCATAGAAAAGGGCGCCGGTCACCATGAGGGCCGCCACAATGAGGCTGTTAGTCAGAATAAAGGAGGTCTGCACCGTCCAGCCGGCCCGGTACATGTACACCACGCCCAGCTCGATGCCAACAATGGAACATCCAAGGCCCAGGGCCCAGGGATTCCAGGAAAGCAGTGCCTTCCCCCGGTTTTCCCCTTTCGGCGCCAGGAAGAAATATAAAAGGAAAGATGCAAAAGAGGCAGAAAGATAGGTCAGCACCAGGGCTGCCAGGGGATGGATGCCGCTGGAAATTTCCTTGACTCCCACCTGATAGGCAGTGCTACAGCATACGATAAGGCCGATGGGCCACCAGAATTTCATGTGTCACCTCACAATCAGAAACATGCCCGCCGCTGCCAGACCTATGCCTGCCTGCTGCAGAGGGTGCAGCGATTCCCCGTACATAAAATGGCCCACCATGAGCAGCACCACAATGGCCAGGGCTGTATACACAAGGAATCCGATATTCATAGGCCAGCCGGCCCGGTACATGAAAATGGAACCCACCTCCAGTCCCGTAATGGCAAGCCCCACCATGAGGGCTGCCGGATGGGGCGGCCAGATTTCATGGAAAATATGACCTCCCGGTATGAGCATTTCAAAAAGAAGGGCGCAGAGGCAGGCACTGACCAGGTAGGTCATGCCCAGCACGGCCAGCGGACTTTGGAGGGTTGACAGCCGGCGGGCACAGACCTGGTAAAACACATCGGCCAGCACCACCAGCCCCACCGGCCACCAAAGATTCCACAGCTCCATATTTTCCTTCCTTTCCTGCGGTATAAAAAAAGTGTTTTCCCCATTTCTCCCGGCTCACTGCCGTACCTGCGGAAATAGGGAAAACACCTGGATTCATAAATCCCCTGCCCCACCCGGTGGCGAAGCAGTGTGTAGTCATATTATAGCATAAGGGGAGCGGCTTCGCCGCCCCATATTTATAAAGTAAAAAAGGTGCCGCTTCGCCGGCGGCTGCGGCCCGCCGACGAAGGCAGATTGTACAGAAGGGTTAAGAACATAAGGTTATGAAGTTTGACCGGCCTTTGGCCGGAGGGTTCTTAAGTTTGACAGGCCCTTTGGGCCCGAGGGTTGTGGTGGCGGCTTCGCCGCATTATAAAATGGCGCCAAAGGCGCCCACTTTGCCTCCACGGAGTGGGCTTTATAACTTTCTTTGAATCCATTTGCATTGAGGAATTCAGCCTTCTGATGTCTGCCGTCTGACAGACTAACGTCTTCCCGCCGACCGGTATTTATCAGTATTTATCCCACTGCCTCCACGCACCGAGATCCTTCGCTCCGCTCAGGATGACAGCGTCCGGCGGAAAGCGAATAGCCGATAGCAGCTTCTACTCTCCCACTAGCTCACTAGCCCACCAGCTCACTAGGGAAGCGCTGATTAAATCATTGTTTGCTTTTATTCTTGAATTTTTATGCAATGCAAGGAATGGGCTGACGCGAATAGCGAGCTATTTAAGGAAGCCCATGACGAAACAGTGCATAAAAATTCTTATAAAAGAAAACTCTATGAATTAATCAGTGTTTCCCTAGCACACCAGTCCACCAGCTCACTTTCCTTTCAGTATTTTGAAGAATTCACTTACCGCTGCCAGCCCTTTTTTCAATGTTTTCTCATCGTGGCCGTAGCCTACGCGGAAGGAGAAGGGTTCATCGAAACAGTCTCCCGGTACGGTGAAGGCGCCGGTTTCATAGTACATGCGATGGGAAAACAGGGTGGAGGGCAGAGGGAAGTCATAGTAGACCAGAGCCATGGTGCCTGCCTTTGGTTTTACGAAGGAAGCATGATTTTCCCCATGCACCCAGTCCTCCAGAATGGGAAGGTTGTGCTGGAGGATGGCCCTGTTGCGCTGCAGGATTTTTTCCTTATGGCGAAGGGCCAGGGCTGCCACGGCTTCATCGAAAAGACTGCAGCTCACCAGGTCATAGTCCCTCACCCTCCGGAACTGAGCCAGTGCTTCCTCATCCCTTGTGGCCAGCCAGCCCAGACGGAGTCCTGCCAGGGAGAAGGCCTTGGACATGGAGCCTGTGGCAATGCCTTTCTCATAGAGGTCCGCCACTGAAGGGCAGCGGTCTTCTTCCCTTTGGGAAACGCCAGCATAGACTTCATCGCAGAAAAGATAGGCCCCTGCTTCTCTTGCAATGTCCACGATTTCTTCCATCATATCCTTTGGAATCAAAGAGCCCGTAGGGTTGTTGGGGTTATTGAGGCAGATCATGCGCACCCCTTCCCTGGCTGCCTGCCTGAGCTCTTCCAGGTCCGGCATGTAGCCCCTTTCTCTTTTCAGATGGAGCACTGTCACCTGGGCTCCCAGGGACCGGGGCGCCGAATAAAACTGCTGATAGCTGGGCGCATAGGCAATGACCCTGTCGCCGGGCCGGATGAGGGAAAAGAAAATATGCTGGTTGCCGCCGGTGGCACCATGCTCCGTCAGGATTTCATCAGGAGAAATATGCTCATAGAGGTGCGAAATTTCCTCCTTCAGCCCCCGGTCGCCCCAGATGGGACCATAGGTCTGCTCCCTTTGGAAAAAGGTTTCCATGAAATCCTGCTTATCTTCCCCGGAAAGGGCAAAAAGCTCATTCAGGGTCAGGGGCTTTGCACAGGTATCGGTAATATTGTACCGAGCCCCTTCCTCATACCGGTCCATCCAGTCTTCTACGCCAAACTGCTCAACAATCATGTCTTATTCTCCATCCATACCATATGAAACGCTTTTATTCCCCACTCTGCCAGTTCTTGCATACATCCACCCAGCCTTTGGCCCGGGACGCCCTTTCCAGTTCCTCCAGCGCCAGCTTCACGGCGCTGTGGTCCGTACCAGCTGCGGGATACACAATGTCAAAACGCTTCAGAGACACATCCAGGTACACCGGCACCGCCTCGGGAAGGGCAAAGGGGCATACGCCGCCGGGGCGATGGCCGATATACCTTTCGCAGTCTGCTCCGGGAATCATTTTGGCTTTCTTGTGAAAGGTTTCCTTATATTTATGATTGTCCACCCGGGCATCGCCTGCCACCACCACAATGAGCGGCGCATCGTCCACCAGAAAGGACATGGTCTTGGCAATCCGCGCCTCCTCCGTGCCCAGTGCTTCTGCCGCCAGTGCCACTGTGGCGCTGGATTCTTTCAAATCAATGCACCGGTCTGAAAGTCCGAAGGGTGAAAGATAGGCTTTTACTTTTTCAAAGGACATAAGAACCCTCCTTGCTATAATTTTTCTCCATAATGATTAACTATACCACGAAGGGAAAGGCCCTTTCAATAGAAAAGAGACAGCTCCTGTGCTGTCTCTATGATGGAATCAATCTTTCACCCTGCCGAAGGGTACCTTCATCTTTAAATCAGGGGGAATGTAGTCATCCCTTCCCCACTCCCCGATATGCATGGTCCCCTCTTCCCCTATATCCACTCTGCAGAGAGCACAGTTTCCGATGGGGTGCTTCCACAAATCATTGAGCCCATAGCCGGCGATTTTGAAAAGGATGGTGCTGAGGCAGCCCATATGGGATACCAGCAGTATATGTTTCCCCTTGTTCTTCTCCGTCATGGAAAGGAAAGATTTCCACGCCCGTTCCTGCACGGCCGCAAAACTTTCCCCGCCGTCAATGTGCACATCGCCGGGCGTGCTCCGCCAGATATCATACTGGCCGGGATAAAGCCTATCCATTTCATCCGGCGAATGCCCGTCCCAGCGGCCCAGGTTGATTTCAATGAAACCTTTTTCAGAAATCACGGGGACAGCCCTTTCTCCCCGGATGATGTCCGCCGTTTCTACCGCCCTTTTCAGGGGACTGGTGTAAATCACATCCAGCGGGACTGAGACCATCATTTTCGCCGCACAGGCTGCCTGGGCTCTCCCCCTTTCATTCAGGGGAATGTCGCTCCACCCCTGCAGACGGTGAGCTTTATTCCAGTCCGTTTCTCCATGCCGTATCATGTATACCCTAGTCATTGCCTGCCTCCTTCTCTATCAGTATCATACCACGTTTTTCCCCATGGCCGCCAAGAGGGCAGGGGAAAATGGTTCATAGAGGGCAGGAATACAGTCCAGCGGTAAACGGACAGCCCCTTTTTCCCCATTTCCTCTGCCTCACGCCAAAAGGAAGATTTCCAGTCCGATGCCCATGAGGATGAATCCCCCTGCCACAGTAGCCTTGTCCGCCAGCTTCATGCCGAAGTGCCTGCCCAGGACAATGCCGAAAAGGCAGATCATAAAAGTCACCACGCCGATAATGGCAGATGATGCCACAGCTTTCCTCGCCCCGAAAGAGGCGATGGCCAAGCCCACGGACAGCGCATCCATGGAAGTAGCCAGTCCCTGGAGGAGGAGACAGGAGAAACTGGTTTCCGGACACACTTCTTCTTCCTCTCCCGAAAGGCCGTCTCGAATCATCATGAGGCCCAGGGTAAAGAGAAGGACCAGGGAAATCCAGGGAATATAGGGGAGAAGGCTCTGGAAGAGATCCACCACCCAGTGGACGCATATCCATCCCAGAAGGGGCATGAGAAACTGGAAAAAACCGAAGGTGCCGGCAATGAGGGCCATTTTCCTCTTCTTCATGAAAGGCTCGTGAATCCCGTTGGCCAAAGACACGGAAAAAGCGTCCATGGCCAGACTTGCTCCCAGAAGCACACTGTTAAAAAGAAATAAAAAATCCATTGTCCCACTTCCTGAAAGAACGACCTCACGAAGCCATCAAAAAAAGACTCCGTGCAGGTAAAAACCATGCACGTGAGTCTCGCAATTTCAAGGAAAGCCAGGCCGGAAATACTGATTTTTCATGCCACAGGATATCATCAGTTTTTCCTTCACGCCAGTATGTTGACTTACTCCACAGGGTGGCTGCTACTCCCTCACTTATTGAGAATAATACCATGTTCCTCTCCCCTTGTCAAAGGAAAAGGCCCATAAATACTGAATTTTCTAATCGAAATTCATTCTCAATCAGCTTCCATCTCAGAAAGTACATCCTCCCAGCTGTCATACCATGCCTCTGCCAGAGGGACCATACGATCCCTGTCCTTTTCTGAATACCTGTCATAGATAAGGCCTGCCGGAATGCCCGCTGCCCGGGCTGCCATGAGTCCTGCCAGGGAATCCTCAAAAATGAAGCAGTCTTCCCTTGTCTTCCCCAGGTCTGCCATGAGCTTCTCATGAACCTCCGGCGACGGCTTGATGGAAGACACATCCTCTCTGGTATAGATGGCTGTAAAGTACTTGTCCAGCGGCGCTTTGGACCGGATATTTTCATTCAGATGGCGGTATATATCCATGTTGGCCCTTTTGGTGGTAGTGGCAATGACCAGGGTCTTTCCCAGGCCGTGAAGCCTTTGAATCACCTCCGGCGCCCTATCCTTGTAGTCCACCTGATGGATGAGGAAATCCCTGGAGATTTCATAGCGTTTTTGAAATACCTTTTCACCGCTCCAGGAGCAGCCGCAGTGCCTGGCCAGGAAAAGACAGTAGGAAAGGTAGGGATTTCCCTCATGCCTGTGGTCTGCAAGAAAGGCATCCCGCCTTCTTCCCACCGCCATTTCCTCTTCTGCCGCGCCTCCCATGGCTGCCATGAGGGCCTGGTCCACCTGGTTCCATATGCCTATGGAATCGATGAGGGTACCATCCATATCAAAAATGATGGTATTTCTCTGAAGGAAAGATGTCCTATTTTCCAAAGGGCTTCACTCCTGCCACTGCTTCTCTGGCGTCAATCCGCTTTTCTCCATGATCCATATCGATGAGCACGTAACGGTCATTGCCCATGCCCAGTTCCTTCATATAGGTGAGCTGGCGAAGGCCGTGGCGGGATTCCATCCGTTCCACCAGGTCATGATGGTCTTCTTCCTTCATGGCATATACCATGTCCACCGAAGCCTGGTCGATGGCAAGAATATCCAGAGAAGCCAGAATTCCCACGTTCGGCGTCACCACAGGCTGGGCATTCACGCCTTCACAGTCGCAGGATACGGACATATTCCGCATCACATTGATAAAGGCTATGTGGCTGCCGAAATAATCCACTGTGGCCTTGGCCGATTCAGTCATTCGTTCCATAAACTCTTCCTCTGCAATAGACCACTGGTCCTTGCCCGGATAGGTATGAATCATGGCCTTGCCGATACGTCCGTCGGCGCAGCCGATGCCGATATTCTTATTGGAACCGCCAAAGCCTCCCATCGTATGGCCTTTGAAATGGGTGAGCACCAGCATGGAATCGTATTGGGTCTCATGGCTGCCTACGGACATTTCCGTAAACCATTTGCCTCCTTTCACCGGAAGCATGGTGGTGCCTTCTTCGTCCATAATATCCACCGGTGCAAAGGTCCAGCCGTTGACTTCCAGCGTTTTCCGGTGCTTTTCCGTAGTATAGCGGTCTCCGTCATAATAGGTATTGGTTTCCACAATGGCGGCATTGGGGATTTCCTTCTCCATCAGTTCCTTCACCCAGGGACGGGGAATGATATTGGGGCCATGCTGCTCCCCGGTATGAAGCTTCACTGCCACTCTGCCGGTAAGGTTCTCTTTGATTTTCTCATACAGGCGGATAAGTCCCTCTGCCGATAAATCACGGGTGAAATACACAATGGATTCGTTTCCCTTTCTTTCCTCATAGGGAATGTAACGCTCCCCGCCAAGTCCTGCTTTTTTCTCCTGTTCCATTTCTTTTTCTCCTTTCATAAGAAAAACCTGCCCTTCGGCAGGCCCTTCTACTCTTCGTCCAGAAAGCGCGCCGCCTCCGGATTTTTCCGGATTTCCCGTATATCCTCTTCCGTGGGATACACCGGAATATCCCTGTCATGGTTCACCAGACAGAGAAATCCAAGGATGTCTCCCATATCCGCCTTAAACTGGTGCCATTCCCAGGGCGCAATGGTGATGAAATCCCCTTCATGGACTTCCACCACCTGATTTCCCAGAAGGGCATGGCCCTTCCCTTTGAAAATCATAACCGCGTGCATGTGCTTATGATGTTCAAAGGAGGAAAAGCCTCCCTTTTCCACCTGGAAATAGCGGAACTGCACCGGAAGGTCCGCCTCGTTGTCAAAAAGGACCTGCTTGGTCACATCCCGGAAAACGCCGGGGTTTTCTTTGTAAATATGGGGCTCCACGCCGTCCCACCTGTTTTTGTCCTGATGAAAGCGATGTATCATATGTCCTCCTGTTCTATGCTTATTTTATCATAGAGAGGAATACACAGGAAACTGTTTCATCCTCCTTATTATAGAAAGTTAAAGGGCACTTGAGTCAAGGGGGAGATAGTAGGCTGGTGAGCTAGTCCACTAGTTTACTAGTCCACCAGTCCACTAGTCCACTAACTCAAAAAACGCCTCCCCAGGGGGAAGCGTTTTTGGCTGCAGACTATTTCAGCACTCCGATTTCCTTGTAGTACTTTTCAGCGCCTGGATGGAGCGGTACGCCGGCAATGTCCTTCACTGCGTTTTCTGCAGTGAGGCCTTTCAGGTTCTTCTGGGACTGTCCCATTTCATCCATATGTTCCCACAGGGTCTTAGTGAGCTGGTACACCACATCGTCCGGAAGATCGCCGCGGCAGAACATGACCATCTTAATGGCCGAGGTCTGAATGTCCTTATCCTGGTTTGGATAGGTGCCTGCCTTGATGGTGTAGCTGGTGTACCAGGGGTACTTGGCTTTCAGTTCCTTCATAAGGTTGTCGTCAATGGGCACCAGATGGGCACCGCTGGTGAGAGCCTGGGTAACAGCGGAAGCAGGAGCGCCGGACATGATCCAGGCACCGTCGATGGAACCGTTCTGAATCATATCAGCTGCATCGCCGAAGGTAATGTATTCTGCCTTAATGTCATCAGGAAATTTCATGCCTGCCGTGGTGAGATGGGCCTCTGCTTCGTTATACACGGAAGAGCCGGCGGAAGCTACGGCAAAATGCTTGCCTTTGATATCCTGAATGTTTTCAATACCCGAATTGGCGCTGGCCACCACCTGGTTCGGATTGAGGTACAATCCGCCGATGACCTTCAGGTCCGGATAGGCATGGTCCTTGAAGGAATCCAGTCCTTTATAGCACTGGTACACATTGCTGGCAATGGCAATGGATACCTGGGCTTCCCCGTCAGATACCATGTTCAGGTTTTCAATGCCGCCGGCAGAGGCCTGGCTGGCTGCCTGGACACCGGGAACGTTATTGCTCCACATATTGGTAATAGCTGCCCCTACGGCATAGAGGGCCCCCGATGCTCCGGCGGTGGGGAAATTGATTTTCAGGGTCTGTCCTGCAGCTGGCTTGGCACTGCCGCCTTTTTTGTCATCTCCGCACCCTGCCAGGGCACCTGCCATCACCATGGCCGCCATGGATACAGCCAATACTTTTTTCCAGTTTTTCATACTGTTTCCTCCCTTACTGCAATTCTTCACTAATATATCACAGAAGCCCGGCGTAAACCCAAAACCAGGGCCCCTGTTTCTGCTATGCTGCTTCGATTTCTTTCTTCTCTTTATTTCTTCTCATCCACTGGTAAATGCATACCGCCGCAATACCTGCAGCACCGGCCGCATCGGTAAGGACACCGGGCAGAAGCAGGAACGGCGATGATGCGATGAGGATAATCCTTTCCACCAGTGTGCAGCGGCGAAGGATCCATCCTTCCAGCCCGGCCACCAGGGCAAAGGTACCCACCATGGCCGTAAAGACTGCCCATCCCGTATCAAAGAGAGTGGCTGTCTTGGACACGCCGATGAGAAGCACCGGATTATCCAGGAAAAAGAAAGGAATAATAAATCCGATCAGTCCCAGACGCACCGCCCAAAGGCCTGTCTTCGTCTGGTCCGAATCAGCAATGCCCGATGCCACATAGGCAGACATGGCTACCGGCGGAGTAATGTTGGACAGGCAGGCGTAAATCAGGCAGAACAGGTGAGCAATGAGAGGCATGGCCCCTGCTTTAATCAGCACCGGTACTGCCACGGCCTGCACGATAACGTAGGCAGCCACGCCGGGAACGCCCATGCCCAGAATGGCAGACATAATCATGACCAGGAACCCCGCCAGGTAAATGCTTCCTCCATTTACCACAGAAAGAATCAGATATCCCATATTGAGTCCCAGAGATGTGAGGGTTACCGTACCGATGATAACACCGATGATGACACAGCAGACCCCGACGGAAATGGCACTCTTGGATCCCTCCACCACAGCTGCCAGGATCTTGTCCGGCGTCATGCGAGTATCCTTCTGAAGCCAGCTGGCTCCGATGGTAACGAAAATGGAAATCACCGCTGCATAGAGAGGTGTGAATCCTGCAAACATGAGGCCGATAAGGCTGATCAGAGGCAGTACCAGATGGCCCTGCTCCCTGATGACCTTCATGGCATCAGGAATATTTTCTTTGGCAATGCCGGATAGGCCCAGCCTTTTGGCTTCAAAGTGAACGGCCAGAAGAAGACCCACATAGTAGAGAAGCGCCGGTGTTACCGCAGCCAGAGCCACATAGGTATAGGACAGATTCAGAAATTCCGCCATCACGAAGCCCACGGCCCCCATAATAGGCGGCGTAAACTGGCCGCCGGTGGATGCCACCGCTTCTACGGCGCCGGCAAATTCCTTCTTGTAGCCGGTACGCTTCATGAGAGGAATGGTAATGGTGCCGGTGGTAGCCACATTGGCAATGGCGGAACCATTGATCATGCCCATGAGGCCCGAGGCAATGACTGCCACCTTGGCAGGGCCGCCGGACGTGCGGCCCACCAGGGTGAGGGAAAAATCATTGATGAAATGGGAAAATCCGCTGTATTTCAAAAACGCACCGAATACGACGAACAGGAAAATATAGGTCGCCGATACACCGATACCTGTGCCCAGAAGGCCCTGGGTGCCCCAGAACTGGGTAATGAGTACACGCTTCAGCGTAAATCCGTTATGTCCCAGGTATCCCGGCAGGTAAGCGCCAAACCAGTTGTACGCCAGGAACAGGGCCGCCAGAATGGCCAGATTTCCCGAAGCACGCCGGGCTGCTTCAAATACGCAGATAATGGCTACAAAGGCGATGCCGATTTCCAGACTGCTGATACGTCCTCCCGTCTGGGCAATGCGGGTATAATTGAAAATCAGGTACAGGAAAGACCCTGCAGACCCCAGAATAAAGAACCAATCCCACAGCGGCGGCAGTTTCCTCCGTCTTTTCTCCTTCTTATACGTAGGAAATAAAAGAAAAGTAAATACCAGAAGGAAAATGCAGTGGATAGCCCGAAGGTTGATGGCACTGATGGCGCCGATGGTGGTGAAATACAGCTGAAAGGCTGTCCATACACATAAAAGGACCACAATGGCTTTCCCCAGAGGTCCATCATAGATCCTCATACGGGAATCGGCATCCTTATCCTCCAGCATTTTTTGAGCCTTCTTATCCAGCTCCGCTTTCGTCCCCTCCACATCTTCCAGGCGGACGTCTGCTTTTTCGTTGTTCATTTGTTAAAACTCCTCCTATACTTCTATCCTCCCCCAGGGATACCCCTGCTTGGAAAGTAATTAATGAAAGTATACCACGAAAGGAAATCCTCTGCCACCCGGTCCGATGGGCCAGGAAAGAGGCTTATGGGATGGGGAATGGGGAATGGGGACTGGGGATTGGGAAACAGGGCAGCCGGAAGGTGCTTCCGCCGGCAGGGGAAGGGGCCAGCCCATAATTCCCATAGCCCGTCTGGAGCCTCTGTAGTATAATGATAAATGTGATAATTATTCTCTATTACAGGAGGTTTGCTATGAAAGAAACATACAGCAGAACAAAATCCGTATGGCAGCGCATGAACCAGAAAGAGCGAAAGGCCGTTATGGATTATGGTGAAAAATACAAAGCTTTCCTTGACACCGCCCGCACGGAACGGCTGGCAGCGGCTGAAATCATCCGCCAGGCCGAGGAAAAGGGATTCAAACCGGTATACACCATGAAATCCCTGAAGCCCGGCGACAAAGTATACTGGAACCAGAAAGGCAAATCGGTCATTCTAGCCGTCATCGGCGAAGAACCGGTGCATGAAGGCATCAAAATCGTGGGCTCCCACATCGACTCTCCCCGGCTGGACCTGAAAGCCAACCCGGTGCACGAGCAGGAAGGGGTGGTCTATTTCCGCACCCACTACTACGGCGGCATCAAGAAATACCAGTGGCCCACCATTCCCCTGGCCCTCATCGGCGTCATTTACACCAGAGACGGAAAGAAAGTGGAAATCAATGTGGGCATGAAGGAAGGAGACCCCATTTTCTACGTATCCGACCTTCTCATCCACATGGCCCAGGACCAGATGAAGAAGACCCTGGCCGAAGGCATTACCGGCGAACAGCTGCAGGCCATTGCCTGGACCAACGCCGAAGGCAAAGCCAAGCCGAAGGAGCTGTTCATGAAATGGCTGAAAGACACCTATGGCATTGAAGAAGAAGACTTTGCCACCGCCGAACTGGAACTGGTGCCGGCCACAAAGAGCCGGGACGTAGGCTTCGACCGTTCCCTCATCGCCTCCTATGGACAGGACGACCGGGTATGCTCCTATGCCAACCTGGAAGCCATTCTGGACGCCAAGCCCGGGGTTAAGACCCAGGCAGCCCTCCTCACCGATAAGGAAGAAATCGGTTCCTACGGCAATACAGGCATGGAATCCTCCTACTTTGTGAAATTCGTCATGAAACTTCTCTCCCTCCAGGGACAGGATACCATCCTTGATTTCTATGAAACCATGGAAAACAGCGAAATGCTTTCTGCCGACGTAAACTCCTGCCTGGACCCCATGTTCCCCGAAGTTTCGGAAAAGGACAACGCCTCCTTCATGGGCTACGGCATTAACCTCACCAAGTACGGCGGCGCCCGGGGCAAAGCGGGCAGCAATGATGCCAATGCGGAATTCCTGCAGAAAATCCGCACCATCTTCAACGAAGCCGGCGTATGCTGGCAGATCGGCGAACTGGGCAAAGTAGACCAGGGCGGCGGCGGCACCATCGCCTTCATGATGGCCGACTGGGGCGCCGAAGTGGTGGACTGCGGCACAGCCATGCTGTCCATGCACTCCCCCTACGACCTCCTCTCCAAGGCCGATGCCTACGAAACCTATCTGGCTTACAAGGCATTCTTTGAAAGTAAATAAAAAGCAATAAAAAGAGCTGTGAAAAAATGGAAATCATTTCTTCACAGCCCTTTTTGATTGTCTTTTATAGAAAAGTGCGGTTCCCTCTTCCGCTTCAGAGAAAAAACAGTTTTCCGCAAAGCCTGTCCCGTCTGGAGGGACCTTTTCCTGCGAAAGAAGAGAGCCCTTCTCCTATTTCCTTTCCTGAAACACCCGGTTCAGAAGATAGGTGAGTCCGGCAAATACGGCCATCACCACGAAAAGAAGAGGATAGGCAATCACCATTAATGCCAGCGATGATTCTACAGTCGTCATGATTTCCTCCTTATCCCAGTACGGGAATCAATGCCAGCACCAGACCGCCGGCCACCACCGACGCCACCTGGCCTGCCACATTGACCCCCATGGCATGCTGGATAATATAATTGGACGGGTCCTCCTTCAGCGCCATCTTGGCAATGACGCGGCCGGACATGGGGAAGGCGGATATGCCGCAGGCACCGATCATAGGATTGATTTTCTTCGTGAGGAACAGATTGGCCAGCTTGGCAAAGAGAACGCCTCCCACCGTATCGAATACAAAGGCCAGGGCTCCCAGTACCAGGATTTTGAGCACGTCCATGGTCAGGATATTTTCCGCCGTCATGGTGGCCCCTACGGTAATGCCCAGAAGAAGGGTGACCAGGTTGGACAGCTCATTCTGCGCCGCGTTGGAGAGAGAGTCCGTGACGCCCGATACCTTCAGCAGATTGCCGAACATGAGAGCACCGATAAGGGGTACGGAAATAGGCGCCAGAATACCGGCAATAAGCACCACCATCAGGGGAAACAGGAAACGGGCCGTCCAGGAGACCGGCTTCTCCGCCTTGAAGGGCATGCGGATCATGCGCTCCTTCTTCGTAGTCAAAAGCTTTACAAGGGGCGGCTGGATAATAGGCACCAGGGACATATAGCAGAAAGCCGTCACCGTCAGCGGTGCCAGAAGATTGGTGGCAAATTTCTGGGCCACGAAAATGGTGGTAGGACCGTCGGCGGCACCGATGATGCCGATGGACGCCGCTTCATTGAAAGGAAATCCCGCCAGCGATGCCAGGAAGGCAGCGGCAAAAATGCCGAAATGGGCAGCCGCCGCAAAGAGCATCACATACGGCGCCCGGATCAGGGGATCGAACTCACACATGGCTCCCACCGCAATGAAGATGAGCACCGGGAAGAGCTCATTGGCAATGCCTGCCTCATAAAGCACGGACAGAAAGCCCGGCTCTCCGCCGCCTGTGGGAATCACTGCAAAATGACCGGGAATATTGGCCAGAATACAGCCTACCCCCATGGGGAAAAGAAGCATGGGCTCATAATCCTTTTTCACCCCCAGATAAATCAGGATACCTCCAATGAGGAACATCATCCACACCGAAGGGTCTCCCATGCCCATGACCCCGCTGAACAACTCTTTGGCAATACTTTCCCAGGCTGTCATTGAAACCTCCCAAATGAATAAAAATACAAATAACTGCCTTTATGAAATAGATTGTCTCTGCCCATCCTGTTCGATAACCTGCCATGCATATATTCCTAAAAAAAAGACCTGACATTTTTTCAATGCCAGGTCCTTCTATCAGGATGGATTTCCTACCCCTGTGCCATACGCAGGAAACAGAATATGAAACTGTAAAACTCTTACCTTATAAATTATAACCGAAAACAGGAAGAATGACAAATACAAGAACGGCCCAGATCACGCCGGAACCGATAAAGATGCCTGCCGTAATGGCAAAGCCTTCTTTGGAATTCGGCACGCCCAGCAGACTGAAATTGCCAAACACCCCGCGGCGCACCATGAAACCGTTGGATTTGCGCTGCCTGAACCACTTCAGCTTGTTTTCCTGCCCGATACTGTAGGCCACAATGATGGCCACCACAGAAGCAATCAGCCAGTACAGAAGAAAACGGGCTGCGCTGAAATCTTGTACATCAGATAAATCAATTAGCTGCATAATTAGTACTCCTTATCAAGTGTAATGATATCAGCATTTCAGAGAGAATGCAAGGGGATAATGATGGCCCTTTGGACGTGCCTTTGGCGCGAGGGTTGACGGGGCTTCGCCCCGAGGGTTCCCAGGGTTCTTGCGTTTGCCATCGGCTCTGCCGCTTAAGAAAGAAGCGCCTTCTATCTTTTTTAGGGCACCGCCGCCCCTTCCGTCTCACTGCACTCGCCCCCCTGAATGAGGCTGGACAAGTCAAAGGAGGCAAGGGCGGCATTCTTTCAAACCAATGGCGCAGCCGGATAAGGGGAAGGCGAGCGCATCGAGCCAATCCGCAGAATGCCTATCATAACGTATGACACAGAAAGGTAAATCCGTAACGCTCCCGTTTCCCCTTGAGGTGGCAAAGGAACTGGATTCATAGGGGAGCCCCGCGACCCGCGAATCCAGTGACATGCTTCCCACCGGGGCGAAGTCCCGCGTAGCGGGAAAGGGTGTACGAGGTAAGCGGAGAGAATAGATACTCTATGCTGACGTGACCGCCGCAGGCGGCTTATAAAACTCATCGCCCCCTAAAGGGCGATACCATAACCCTCGGGCCAAAGGCCCGTCAAACTTAAGGACCCTCCGGCCAACGGACGGTCCATCTTAAGAACCTTCCCCTCTGAACCTTTTGAGCCCTCACACCCGATAGGGTGTGTCCAATGGCAGCACCGCCAGAGCAAAAAAGCATCCTCCTTCGAGGATGCTTTTCATTGACAGATTTCTTACAGAAATCAGCCTCCGAACTGTGCCAGCATGGTGCCTGCAGCAACTGCAGTACCGATAACGCCTGCTACGTTCGGGCCCATAGCCTGCATGAGCAGGTAGTTGGACGGGTTGTCTTTCAGACCTACAACCTGAGATACACGAGCTGCCATTGGTACGGCAGATACGCCTGCGGAACCAATCAGCGGGTTTACCTTGTTGCCAGATGCAATTCTCATGATCTGGCCAAAGAGTACGCCGCCTGCGGTGCCTGCTGCGAATGCAACCAGGCCGAGGCAGATGATTTCCAGGGTCTGTACGCGGATGAATTTGTCGCCGGTCATGGTAAGGCCTGTGCCGGTTGCCAGAAAAATGGTAACAATGTTGCACAGTGCGTTCTGAGCGGTATCAGACAGACGAGCGGTTACACCGGATACTTCAAACAGGTTGCCCAGGCAGAGCATGCCCATGAGGGATGCTACCGGCGGAAGCAGCAGGGAAACGACGATGGAAACAACGATCGGGAATGCCACCTTTTCGAAATGGGTGACAGGACGAAGGTTGGTCATCTTGATCTTTCTCTGTTCCTTGGTGGTGAAGAGCTTCATGATAGGAGGCTGAATCAGGGGCACCAGGGACATGTAGGAGTAAGCTGCTACGGCTACAGCACCCAGAAGGTGAGGAGCCAGTTTAGAAGTCAGGTAAATGGAGGTCGGGCCGTCAGCGCCACCGATGATACCGATGGAAGCTGCTTCCTGAACGTTGAAGCCCAGGAGCATAGCGCCGGCCAGTGCTACGAATACGCCGATCTGGGCAGCTGCACCCAGAAGCATGGTCTTCGGGTTAGCGATGAGGGGACCAAAGTCGGTCATTGCGCCTACGCCCATGAAAATCAGCGGCGGGAAAATTTCGTACTTAATACCAAATCCAATAGCCATCATAACGCCCATATCGGTTTCAAAACCGGTATTCGGGAAGTTAGCCATAATATCGCCAAAGGCGATGGGCATCAGCAGAAGAGGTTCGTATTCTTTTGCGATTGCCAGATAAAGCAGGACAATGCCTACCAGAATCATAATGATGTTTTCGATGGTGAGGGCGGCAAAGCCGGAGTCAGTCCATACGGAAACAAGAGCTCTCATAAAGCCATCCATGTTTGTATCCTCCTATATGATTATTGTACTTATTTCTTTTTATTCTTGGTTGGATCCACAATGTGAATCAGCTGAATAACGAAGGCAAGAAAAATCAGAACCGCAAATACGATAACCATGTTGGTGAGACAAATGGACAGCGGGCTTGGAGATGCCATGTATGAATCCACCTTTCTTTTTATACAGTCTCGAGGAAAAGGGAGATCCCTGTCCCATCAGGAGACGGGACAGAGAAGCCTCTGTTTCCCATAAGGCAAAACCTTTCCGGATAGATTATCCCGGGAAGAATGGCCAGAAAATCGGGATAATGATAACGCTTGCAATGAATGTAATGATGCAGAGTGGTACGCCGACCTTCACATAGTCATTGAAATTGAATCCGCCAGGGCCAAGGACCAGGGTGTTTGGCGGAGTAGCCATTGGTGTTGCAAATGCCATGGATGCTGCGATACCGATGGACATAAGTACCGGTTTCGGGTCAGCGCCGATGGACTGAGCAATGGAAATACCGATAGGTGCCAGAAGTGCTGCAGAGGCAGTGTTACTCATGAACTGGGTCAGTACGTTGGAAATCAGGTACAGTACAGCGCAGAGAACGATGGGGTTCGGGTTCTCGCCCATCATGCCTACGACAGTGTCGGCAATCAGTTTGCCTGCACCGGTCTTATCCATAGCGGTAGCTACGGAAAGCATGCCGGCGAAGAGGAAAATGGTTACCCAGTCGATACCTGCATAAGCTTCTTTTTCTTTCAGGCAGCCGGTGATGACGCAGAGAATAGCGCCGGTTACAGCGGCAGTCTGGAGCGGAACGGTCTTGAGGTTCAGAGCCATAGCAGCAACTACGCCCAGAAGAATGAGGCCGGAAATCCACATCTTGGTTTTGCTCTTTGGAGCATTGTCATCAGAAGCACCAGCTTCTTTCTTAGCTGCTTCAACGGCAGCGGCATCCATAGCGCCTGCGCTCTTGACCGGAATGGTCTTGCGGCCGATGGTGAGCATGTAAACCAGAACGATGACAGACAGCGGAACACCGATGAGGGCAAATTCGAAGAATCCGAAGGACGGAAGACCGGCAGCGGTCAGAGCGCCGGTAACGATAACGTTTGGCGGAGTACCGATCATGGTGATGGTGCCGCCTACGTTAGCAGCCACTGCCAGAGGCATCAATTCCTTGGAAGCCGGAATGTGGGCTGCATTGGCAATACCGACGATAACCGGCATGAGGCATGCTACCGTACCGGTATTGGAGGAAACCGCAGACAGGGCAATGGTAACGATCATGATAGCGCCCATGAGCGGTACTTCCTTAGTACCTGCCTTGTTTACTACCCAGAGGCCGACTGCTTCTGCCAGGCCTGTTTTAAACATAGCGGCACCGATGACGAACATACCGCCGAAAAGAACGACGGTGGAGTTGGAAAGACCTGCATATACCTGCTTGGACGGAAGAACGCCGAGAATACCGAGGGCTGTGCAGGCTGCCATTGCAGTAACTGCCAGCGGAATCAGTTCGGTAACAAACAGGAATGCTGCTACTGCCAGTACACATAGTGTAGTAATAGCTGGATCCATAAGTTTACCTTCCTTTACAGAAATGTCTCTCTTCTCATCATAGAAAAAAGAACTGTTAACTGCGGAAGATGGCAGACCTTCAAAAATAAGCATAAATAATAGCTGACTGCGATAGGAAAATCTGCATCCTTCCTTTGTATCCCTGATTAACCGGCTATCCTCCTTTCATCACAGTCTCCGGGAAAGACTCACATGGGAAACAAGAAACGGAACTGCGCTCTCGTTCATTTGTATTGTAACTGCCATAGAATTCATAATCAAATCTGCATATATTACTATATATATAGCTATGTATTCATAATTATATAGCACTCAATGCATATGTATATACATTGCAGCCTATGTAAATAACCTCTTTTCAAGGAGGCTGCCATGAAAAACAAGCGGAAAAATATCCGATATTTTCGGATAAATCATTTCTTATATTTCTTTGTGATGCATCTTTATTCCCTTTGGTGAATAGCATTTACAAAAAACATCTATCCCCGGATGTTCCTTTTCTGCTTTGGAAACCTGATTTCTGTTTCAGAATTTTATTTTTCTATATGATGCTATAGAAGATTATTATAATGGCTTATGGAACTCGTCATATCCCCTTCTCCCTGTCGGAACATCCGGCTTCCTTTCCTCCTGGGTCCCGCCCTGACACCTAAGACCTGCCTCAAAGGGAAAGATTCCTTTCTCAAAGAAAGCATAAAAAAAGCATCCTCTTTCGAGGATGCTTTTCATTGACAGATTTCCAGAAGAAATCAGCCTCCGAACTGTGCCAGCATGGTGCCTGCAGCAACTGCAGTACCGATAACGCCTGCTACGTTCGGGCCCATAGCCTGCATGAGCAGGTAGTTGGACGGGTTGTCTTTCAGACCTACAACCTGAGATACACGAGCTGCCATTGGTACGGCAGATACGCCTGCGGAACCAATCAGCGGGTTTACCTTGTTGCCAGATGCAATTCTCATGATCTGACCAAAGAGTACGCCGCCTGCGGTGCCAGCTGCGAATGCAACCAGGCCGAGAACGATGATTTCAAGGGTCTGTACACGAATGAATTTGTCGCCGGTCATGGTAAGGCCAGTGCCGGTTGCCAGGAAAATGGTAACGATGTTGCACAGTGCGTTCTGAGCGGTATCAGACAGACGAGCGGTTACACCGGATACTTCAAACAGGTTGCCCAGGCAGAGCATGCCCATCAGAGATGCTACCGGCGGGAGAAGCAGGGATACGACGATGGCAACGACGATCGGGAATGCAACCTTTTCGAAATGGGTTACAGGACGGAGGTTAACCATCTTAATCTTTCTCTGTTCCTTGGTGGTGCAGAGCTTCATGATTGGTGGCTGAATCAGCGGAACCAGGGACATGTAGGAGTAAGCTGCTACGGCTACGGCACCCAGAAGGTGAGGAGCCAGTTTAGAAGTCAGATAAATGGAGGTCGGGCCGTCAGCGCCACCGATGATACCGATGGAAGCTGCTTCCTGAACGTTGAAGCCCAGGAGCATAGCGCCGGCCAGTGCTACGAATACGCCGATCTGGGCAGCTGCACCCAGAAGCATGGTCTTCGGGTTAGCGATGAGGGGACCAAAGTCGGTCATTGCGCCTACGCCCATGAAAATCAGCGGCGGGAAAATTTCGTACTTAATACCAAATCCAATAGCCATCATAACGCCCATATCGGTTTCAAAACCGGTATTCGGGAAGTTAGCCATAATATCGCCAAAAGCGATGGGCATCAGCAGAAGAGGTTCGTATTCTTTTGCGATTGCCAGATAGAGCAGGACAAGTCCTACCAGAATCATAATGACGTTTTCGATGGTGAGGGCGGCAAAGCCGGAGTCAGTCCATACGGAAACGAGAGCTCTCATAAAGCCATCCATAATTGTATCCTCCTAATTCTAATGGTTATGTTTTACTTATTTCTTCTTGTTTTTGGTTGGATCCACAACGTGAATCAGCTGAATAATGAAAGCAAGGAAAATCAGAACAGCAAATACGATAACCATGTTAGTGATACAAATGGAAAGTGGGCTCGGAGTATCCATCTATAAATCCACCTTTCTTTTTTTCAGTACCTTAGTAGATACCAGTGAGGATTCTGCCTCACGCAGTGAGAATCAGAAGCCGGGAGCCGCCGGAAGCGGTTCCCATCTCCTGAAAAATTTCAATTGACTTTCTTTTCCACAGCTGGAAATCAGCCTGGGAAGAATGGCCAGAAAATCGGGATAATGATAACGCTTGCAATGAATGTAATCACGCAGAGCGGTACGCCGACTTTGACATAGTCATTGAAAGAGAATCCGCCAGGTCCGAGGACCAGGGTGTTTGGCGGAGTAGCCATTGGTGTTGCGAATGCCATGGATGCTGCGATACCGATGGACATCAGTACCGGTTTCGGGTCAGCACCGATGGACTGAGCAATGGAAATACCAATTGGTGCAAGCAGAGCTGCAGATGCAGTGTTGGACATGAACTGGGTCAGTACGTTGGAAATCAGGTACAGTACAGCGCAGAGGATAATGGGGTTTGGATGTTCGCCCATCATGCCTACTACGGTGTCGGCAATCAGTTTGCCTGCTCCAGTCTTATCCATAGCGGTAGCTACGGAAAGCATGCCGGCGAAGAGGAAAATGGTTACCCAGTCGATACCTGCATAAGCTTCTTTTTCTTTCAGGCAGCCGGTGATGACGCAGAGAATAGCGCCGGTTACAGCGGCAGTCTGGAGCGGAACGGTCTTGAGGTTCAGAGCCATAGCAGCAACTACGCCCAGAAGAATGAGACCGGAAATCCACATCTTTGTCTTGCTCTTCGGAGCATCGTCATCGCCTGCGCCTGCTTCTTTCTTAGCAGCTTCTACAGCGTCAGCATCCATAGCGCCTGCACTCTTGACCGGAATGGTCTTGCGGCCAATGGTCAGCATGTAAGCAAGAACGATGACGGACAGCGGAACGCCGATGAGGGCGAATTCGAAGAATCCGAAGGACGGAAGACCGGCAGCGGACAGAGCGCCGGTAACGATAACGTTTGGCGGAGTACCGATCATGGTGATGGTGCCGCCTACGTTAGCAGCCACTGCCAGAGGCATCAGTTCCTTGGAAGCCGGAATGTTAGCTGCCTGGGCAATACCGATAATAACCGGCATGAGGCATGCTACGGTACCGGTATTGGAAGATACAGAAGACAGGATGATGGTTACCAGCATAACGGCACCCATCAGTTTGACTTCACCGGTACCTGCTTTGTTTACTACCCACAGGCCAACTGCTTCTGCCAGGCCTGTTTTAAACATAGCGGCGCCGATAACGAACATACCACCGAAAAGAACGACGGTGGAGTTGGAAAGACCTGCATATACCTGTTTAGCCGGGAGAACGCCCAGAATACCGAGGGCTGTGCAGGCTGCCATTGCAGTGACTGCCAGCGGGATCAGTTCGGTAACAAACAGGAATGCTGCTACTGCCAGTACACACAGTGTGATAATGGCTGGATCCATAAGGTTCACCTTCCTTTTGATTTTTCCACTCTTTTTTCCTTTACTGGTGCTTACGAGGAAATCAGAACGGAACTCTCCGGAAAGTCATAGGACTCATATGAAGTTATAAAAGAATAAATGCTGAATTCCGAATATGAATCCCGAATACGATCCGGAAAATAATTCGACCCCCGGCAAACCTTCTATCCTCCTTTGAGAAAAGCCCTGGGGCAGGGCCTGCATCTATGTAGATGCGATTGATATGCATTACATAGGCACCTATGTTCATTCTATATGGATGCTATGATTTTCGCAAATTTACATAATATTCTATGTATCCTTCCTTTCCCCTTGAAAATAGCTGCCAAGCCCCTTTCATTTCCCCTGTTTTTGTCATTTTCTAATTGAAAATAGCCTGCCCCCTATTCCCCTCTTTCCTTCCCCTTTTCAAGCTGAAATTTTTCATAGTATACGATTTCATCGTCTTCTATGAAAATTCATAGTTATCAATGTTCATTATCATTTGCATGTTCGTATTGTATACTATGCAACTTTTTGAAAATCCCAGTTATCTGTTTTATTGTTTACCTAAAATTAGCATTCTAGTTTTTTTATATATGATGATATAAATAATTATTATAAGGGCTTGGAAGGAGCAAATCAGCTTTTGGCGCAATAAAAAAGCATCCTCTTTCGAGGATGCTTTTCATTGACAGATTTCTTACAGAAATCAGCCTCCGAACTGTGCCAGCATGGTGCCTGCAGCAACTGCAGTACCGATAACGCCTGCTACGTTCGGGCCCATAGCCTGCATGAGCAGGTAGTTGGACGGGTTGTCTTTCAGACCTACAACCTGAGATACACGAGCTGCCATTGGTACGGCAGATACGCCTGCGGAACCAATCAGCGGGTTTACCTTGTTGCCAGATGCAATTCTCATGATCTGACCAAAGAGTACGCCGCCTGCGGTACCGGCTGCGAATGCAACGAGGCCCAGGAAAATGATTTCAATGGTCTGGAGACGAAGGAATTTATCACCGGTCATGGTGAGGCCTGTGCCGGTTGCCAGGAAAATGGTAACGATGTTGCACAGGGAGTTCTGAGCGGTATCAGACAGACGAGCGGTTACGCCGGATACTTCGAACAGGTTGCCCAGGCAGAGCATACCCATCAGAGCTGCTACTGGCGGCAGAAGCAGGGATACCACAATAGCTACGACGATCGGGAATGCTACCTTTTCGAAATGGGAAACCGGACGAAGGTTAACCATCTTAATCTTTCTCTGTTCCTTGGTGGTGCAGAGTTTCATAATTGGTGGCTGAATCAGCGGAACCAGGGACATGTAGGAGTAAGCTGCTACAGCGATGGCGCCCAGCAGATGCGGAGCCAGTTTAGAAGTCAAATAAATAGCGGTCGGGCCATCAGCGCCACCGATGATACCGATGGAAGCTGCTTCCTGGACGTTGAAGCCCAGTGCCATAGCGCCTGCCAGTGCTACGAATACGCCGATCTGGGCAGCTGCACCCAGAAGCATGGTCTTCGGGTTAGCGATGAGGGGACCAAAGTCGGTCATTGCGCCTACGCCCATGAAAATCAGCGGCGGGAAAATTTCGTACTTAATACCAAATCCAATAGCCATCATAACGCCCATATCGGTTTCAAAACCGGTATTCGGGAAGTTAGCCATGATATCGCCGAAAGCGATAGGCATCAGCAGAAGAGGTTCGTATTCTTTTGCGATTGCCAGATAGAGCAGAACCAGTCCGACAAGAATCATGACCATGTTCTGCCATGTTAATGCAGCAAATCCGGAATCTGTCCATACAGAAACCAGTGCTCTAATAAAGCCATCCATAATTGTATCCTCCTAATTCTAATGGTTTTGTTTTACTTATTTCTTTTTATTCTTGGTCGGATCCACAACGTGAATCAGCTGAATAATGAAAGCAAGAACAATCAGAACTGCAAATACAATAACCATATTGACGATACAAATGGAAAGTGGGCTTGGAGTGTCCATGTATAAATCCACCTTTCTTTTTGCAGTACCTTAGTAGATACCGGTGAGGATTCTGCCTCACGCAGTGAGAATCAGAAGCTGGGAGCCGCCGGAAAGGCAGCTCTCACTTCTAACAGCAAGTCTTTCAATCCCAAAGGCTAAGAAATGTATCAGCCTGGGAAGAATGGCCAGAAAATCGGGATAATGATTACGCTTACAATGAATGTAATAATGCAGAGCGGAACGCCTACTTTTACATAGTCATTGAAAGAGAATCCGCCAGGTCCGAGAACCAGGGTGTTTGGCGGAGTAGCCATTGGTGTTGCATAAGCCATGGATGCTGCGATACCGATAGCCATAAGTACCGGTTTCGGGTCAGCGCCGATGGACTGAGCAATGGAAATACCAATTGGTGCAAGAAGAGCTGCAGACGCAGTGTTACTCATGAACTGGGTCAGTACGTTGGAAATCAGGTACAGTACAGCGCAGAGAACGATGGGGTTCGGGTTCTCGCCCATCATGCCTACGACAGTGTCGGCAATCAGTTTGCCTGCACCGGTCTTATCCATAGCGGTAGCTACGGAAAGCATGCCGGCGAAGAGGAAAATGGTTACCCAGTCGATACCTGCATAAGCTTCTTTTTCTTTCAGGCAGCCGGTGATGACGCAGAGAATAGCGCCGGTAACAGCGGCAGTCTGAAGAGGAACGGTCTTGAGGTTCAGAGCCATGCAGACAACAACGCCTACCAGAATGAGGCCGGAAATCCACATCTTTGTCTTGCTCTTCGGAGCGTCGTCATCAGAAGCACCTGCTTCTTCCTTAGCTGCTTTCACAGCTTCTTCATCCATGGCGCCTGCAGACTTAGCCGGAATGGTCTTACGGCCAATGGTCAGCATGTAAGCCAGAACGATAACGGACAGCGGAACACCGATGAGGGCGAATTCGAAGAATCCGAAGGACGGAAGACCAGCAGCGGACAGAGCGCCGGTAACGATAACGTTTGGCGGAGTACCGATCATGGTGATGGTGCCGCCTACGTTAGCAGCTACTGCCAGAGGCATCAGTTCCTTGGATGCAGGAATGTTAGCTGCCTGAGCAATACCGATAACTACAGGCATGAGGCATGCTACGGTACCGGTATTGGAAGATACGGAAGACAGGATGATGGTTACCAGCATGATGGCGCCCATCAGCGGAACTTCTTTGGTACCTGCTTTTCTAACAACAGCAAGACCAATGGTTTCAGCGAGGCCAGTCTTGAACATAGCGGCGCCGATAACGAACATACCACCGAAAAGAACGACGGTGGAGTTGGAAAGACCTGCATATACCTGTTTAGCCGGGAGAACGCCCAGAATACCGAGGGCTGTGCAGGCTGCCATTGCAGTGACTGCCAGCGGGATCAGTTCGGTAACAAACAGGAATGCTGCTACTGCCAGTACACACAGTGTGATAATGGCTGGATCCATAAGGTTCACCTTCCTTTTGATTTTTTTCGATAGCTGCCAGGTTCGATGCATACCGGACAGAAATCGGAATTTTCTCCGGAAGATTGTTGGACTCATATAAAGTTATAAAGAATAATTGCAAGTTTCCACATGAATCCGAATATGATCCGGAAAACAATGATAATCCCTTGGTAAACCTTCTATCCTCCTTTGTTCACAGTCCCAGGGTCGGGCTCCCATCTATGAAGCTGCACATGGCATGCACTTACATAGGCATCTATGCTTATTGTATTCATGGACCTGTCAAAATTCAACCACTCCACCGTCTATTTCAATTTAGAATGTATTATTCTATTTAAAAAATAGTATGCTATTGATTATGATTCCCATTTAAGTCGTTGAAATTTATTCCTTCCCCATTGTCCCCTGAAAACTGCAAATGCAAAACTTTACTGCTAATGATTCGATTGATTTCATCGTATACTATTTATTATATTCTTCATACGATTTTGACAGTCTTTTGCATGAAATATATACCGAAATTATAAATTTTTATTTTATAAACTATTAAATGCTATCATTCCTAATTTCTCAATTCGTTATATTTTCTATATGCCCCTATAAAAAATGATTATATACAAAAAGCACTCTCCAAAGAGAGTGCTTTTTCATAATCAATGACAGATTTTTTAAGGGAAATCAGCCTCCGAACTGGGCCAGCATGGTGCCTGCCGCCACAGCGGTGCCGATAACGCCTGCCACGTTGGGGCCCATGGCCTGCATGAGCAGGTAGTTGGAGGGATTGTCCCGAAGACCTACTACCTGGGATACCCGGGCTGCCATAGGTACGGCAGATACGCCGGCGGAACCGATGAGGGGGTTCACCTTATTGCCGGACACAATGCGCATGAGCTGGCCGAAGAGGACGCCCCCTGCGGTGCCTGCTGCAAAGGCTACGAGACCGAGGCAGATGATTTCCAGAGTCTGCACACGGATGAACTTGTCGCCGGTCATGGTGAGGCCGGTGCCAGTTGCCAGGAAAATGGTAACGATGTTGCACAGTGCATTCTTCGCCGTGTCAGACAGACGGCCGGTTACGCCGGATACTTCAAAGAGATTGCCCAGGCAGAGCATGCCCATGAGGGATGCCACCGGCGGGAGAAGCAGGGAAACCACGATAGATACGACGATGGGGAAAGCCACCTTTTCGAAATGGGTTACAGGGCGAAGATTCACCATGCGGATCTGTCTCTGTTCCTTCGTGGTGAGGAGCTTCATAATCGGCGGCTGAATCAGGGGTACCAGGGACATGTAGGAATACGCTGCCACGGCTACGGCACCCAGAAGGTGGGGCGCCAGCTTGGACGTCAGATAAATAGAAGTGGGGCCGTCAGCGCCGCCGATGATTCCGATGGCTGCCGCTTCCTGCACATTGAAGCCCAGAATCATGGCACCTGCCAGGGCCACGAAAACGCCGATCTGGGCAGCAGCGCCGAGAAGCATGGTTTTAGGGTTGGCAATGAGGGGAGAAAAGTCCGTCATAGCTCCCACACCCATGAAAATCAATGGCGGGAAAATTTCATACTTAATACCAAATCCAATAGCCATCATGACGCCCATTTCCGATTCAAAACCGGTGTTGGGGAAATTGGCCATAATGTCGCCAAAAGCGATGGGCATGAGCAGAAGAGGCTCATATTCCTTGGCAATGGCCAGGTACAGGAGCACCAGGCCCACCAGAATCATAATGATATTTTCAATCGTAAGAGAAGCAAATCCCGAATCTGTCCACACAGAAGCAAGGGCTCTCATAAAACCATCCATAATGTCTACCTCCTAACCTTAATCGTTATCTTCCTATTTCTTCTTGTTCTTCGTGGGATCCACGATGTGAATCAGCTGGATCACAAACGCCAGGAAAACGAGGACTGCAAATACGATAACCATGTTAGTGAGACAAATGGAGAGGGGGCTTGGAGATGCCATAGAGTCAACCACCTTTCGTAAAATAAACCTGCTGATACCGCCTTTTCCAAAGGATACCATCAGCATTTCGCCTGTGAAATTTCCTGAAGGGAGGGCCAAGAGCTGCCCGCGAGCCCCGCCTCCTGCAGTCCTTCATCCGCTTTTCCAAGAGCGGTCCAATGACTTCTCCATAAAATGACTTCTCTATTTGAAATAATGGCATGAAACCGGAGAATCACCGCACCTGGAAAATAAGCCTGCCCATCCTGTTATCCATCAAACAGGGAAACGCCTCCTTTCTTCGCTGCATAAACTTCAGGAACCGCAGATATCTACAGTCAATATACAGGATTTTTCCATTGTTTTCAAATAAATATAGTATATTATGGGTATTTATTCCAATTATTGTGTTTTATTATTATTATACTTCTGTGCTCTCATTTATTCTCCTATTTTTTATAAGTTGCTAGACATGATGGATAGATGGCGATTTATTTTTTCGCTCCCTTTTCTTCCCCAATCTCCCTCGTTCGCCACCATGTCTTTCCCCCTGTCCGGGGATATGTATCTATGAATAAATGCAAATAGCCTGCCTGCAATCTATGAATTATTTTTTCTTTTTACCTGTTATATATTCCTTCTATAAGTATCTATAATAATTTTATATATTCATCCATATAAAAAAGAGCTGTGAAAAAATGATTTACATTTTTTCACAGCTCCCTCAACGGACCTATTCTTTTTGACTTCCTTCCTCCATCTTTCTTCTGGCCGCTTCCAACGTTTCCTTACTGGTACCATTTTCCAGTTCCACCTTTTCACCGTGGAAATCAGCACCGGTCAGTTCATCCTCCCGGCCCCCCATTTCCGTACCCTTCTGGCGGAGCTGCTTGATACCTTCTTCAAAGGACATTTCCGGATGTTCCTTGAAATAGCCCTGGTCACGAAGTTTCTTTTCCATAGCCTTGTATGTGAACGTAACCACTTCTTCCTGAGGAATGCGAATCTGCCCCGGCATGCGCCGTTCAAACTCCTTCCAGAAATCCTCGGAAGCCTTCATGAGCACCCGGCCCACCTTCTTGTCACTGTCGATATCATAGAGCAGGGACCAGATGGGACGATTGTCCAGCTTCGAATACTGGTGGAAGGTATAGCGATAAGTCACCGGCTTCATGAGCTGGTTCTTGAAATGGTGAACGCCGAAAATATCCTCATAAGGAATGGAAAGCTCCTTCTTGTGTCCCACCCCTGTTTTCAGCATGTAAAGGCGGTCCTTTTCCAGCCGGTATACCGTCTTCGTGAGCACCGTATCCAAAAGCCACCACAGAATGGCCACCTGCATGCCCAGGTCAATCACCGGCACCCTGTGATGGACAATGCCCCAGTACCCCGTCCAGCATACATAAGCAGCCCACAGGATAAAGCCAAGAGCCACCACAAACCAATAGGGCTTATAGAAATAGGAATGGTCCTCGAAATCCTTCATCTTTACGTCTTTTGTATCTGCCATCAATTAAACTCCTTACAGCAAAAGCATAAATTCAATGCAACGGAATTATTATATCATTTATTTTCTTATATGTCTCTATGTTTTGTGACTGGAGAAAAAAGGCCGCTCCGCGGCCCGGGTTCAGAGGGTTCAGAAGGTTCACAGGGTTCAGAAGGGGGTGGTGGCGGCTGACGCCGCAGATTTTGAAGAAAAGGGGCGCGGCTGGCGCCGCGGGTTGTGTAGAAGGGTTGCATCGCTTCCGCTCAGGGGGCGACAGCGGCTCTGCCGCTGAGGGTTGCGGATTGCCGCTCTGCGGCAATGCTTATAAAGTCAGCGTTACGGGATTAACTTTCAGTGTCACATGGCAAAATAACCATTCTGCTGACTGGCTCGCTGCGCTCGCCACCCCCTATCCGGGCTGCGCCGGACTTCCCCCTGTTCAGGGGGCAGAATAGGTTTCTATGCTTTCCTGCAGAGACATGGCTCCATGGCTAAGCACCCATAGTGCCCCCGCTTGCGGGGGGTGGCAAAGGAACTGGATTCGTAAGGAGCCGTAGGCGACTGAGAATCCAGTGACATGCTTCCCACCGGGCAAGGTGGTGGCGCAGCCACCAAAGGGGGGGCATTTCCAACGCCCGCAGGGCGGTTGTATGGTTTTATACAAACTGGCGCCTTCTATAATTTAGAGGCGCCCACCTCGCCAGCGCAGCGATACTATATACCTTCCGAGGGCGGAGCCCTCAACCCGTCCGGGAGGCGTCAGCCGGTCCCGGACAGAACCCTTGGCGCCCAGGGCCAGAGGCCCGGCGGCGCCATCAACCCTCGCGGCGAAGCCGCGTCAACCTTCGGGAATACCGGCAAGCACCGCCCCGATTCCGATCCCGACCGCATCAAAAAAGCGCCCCAGCGGAGCGCCTCTGCCTTTGATTTCATCCATTAAAAGTCCAGGAAAGGGGCGGAATGCCCAGATAGAAAAGACCCATGCCCAGAGCATAGACGAAAACGCCGATGACGAAGAACTGGGCGCCTACGATGAGGACCCCCCTGGTAATAGAGAGAGGTCCGTGGAAGTTGGGATCCATGAACGTATAGGGATAGAGATGGGATTTCCCGTGGGTCACGATGGTCACCCAGGCCCTGAAATACACGAATACCACATAGAAAGCAGGGTAAATCATCCAGGTAAACATGGTGTACCAGTGCATGTCCCTCTTATCCACGAAGAAGATATAATCCACCAGCATCAGGATGGGGATGAAATAGTGAAATATGTAATTGTAGAAAGAAAAATGCTCGTAGCTGATATCGTTCAGTTTGTGGGTGCGAATGGCACCGGGCCGTACGATGAGATGATACATGAGGGACAGAGTCCCCAGACTGGCCGCCACTATGTAACGGCAGTCCGCCGTATACAGGAAGGGCACATCCACCTGGAACAGAGTGGCCCCCAGCCACACCACAAAAAGGGTGAAAGTAGAAAACGTATAGTACTGGATCCTCGACCAGAATACAAAAGGTGTCAGCACCTTGTGCTTCATGAGAAGAATCAGACCCAAAATGAGCAGAATAAAGACTGCCCAGCGATAAATAAGCGCTGCCGGCATAGTACCTCCCGGGATAAGCTATGACTTTTCAGATGACCTATGCCATCTTCTCATACTTTCCCTGAAAACAGAAAAAGGGCCAAAGGCCCTCAAGCAGAAAGAGAATTATTTGCGATGCTTCCGGTTCCTCCGATTCTGCCTGCGCCGGGCCTCTGCCCGAAGCTGGCGAACCTCTTCCTTCTCCCTTACAGCTTCCTCCGCTGCTGCCCGCTGCTGCTGCTTCTGACGATAATTGTAAATATTAATGACCAGGCATACCAGGATCATGGCACAGATTGCCACAGTCCGCACATTGACACCATTGGTAATGATATTCCACACAGAAAATGCCACTGCCACGCCAAATAAAAGACCACGTGCTCTCATTCTTCCAAAAATCTCCTTTATCTCTGCTTCCCTTTGAAAGCAATAGTATATCATTGTTATGATAAATGATTTTGCCTTCAATGGCAAGGGGATTTTAAAAAAGGGCCGCTCCGCGGCCCGGGTTCAGAGGGTTCAGAAGGTTCAAAGGGGTAGGTTGACGGGGCTTCGCCCCGAAGGTTGTGGCCGCCTGACGGCGGCAGGTTGTGTAGAAGGGTTGTATAGAAAGGTTCTTAAGATGGACCGGCCGTTGGCCGGAGGGTTCTCAGGTTTGACGGGCCCTTTGGGCCCGAGGGTTGTGGTATCGCCGCTTCGCGGCGATGAGTATATATGCCCGCCTGCGGCGGGAGAACCATAAGACCGCGCCTTCGGCGCGAGGGAAATGCCCGCAGGGCGGTTGGCTTGTTTTCCATCGGGCGAAGTCCGGCTGTAAAGGTTTTCACTGCCTACAGGCGGCATATAAAATTGGTGCCCGCAAGGACACCCACTTCGCCAGCGCAACGATACTATATAACTCCCCTGGGCGAATGCCCTCAAATCGTCCGGGAGGCGAAGCCGGTCCCGGACAGAAACTTTGGCCCGGCGCGGCAGCGCACGGGCCATCAACCCTCGCGCCCGCAAGGGCGCGTTAAGGAAGCGCTGATTAAATCATTGTTTGCTTTTATTCTTGAATTTTTATGCAATGCGAGGAATGGGCTGACGCGAATAGCGAGCTATTTAAGGAAGCCCATGACGAAACAGTGCATAAAAATTCTTATAAAAGAAAACTCTATGAATTAATCAGTGCTTCCTTAACCTTCGGGAATACAGGTAAGCACCGCCAATGTCACAAAGTCACCATGAAATGGCCAATCAGCATTTCCAGTGCCCTTTTCACCACCTGATGGAATCTTCTTTCCGCCAGCTCATACACTGCCTTCGGAGCCACGGCCTCGCTGTCTGTGCGCTTGGCTACCACGCCGCAGAGGGAACCGGCCGAAAGGCCCAGCACTGAGGTGAGGGTGAAGAGGGTGGCGTTTTCCATTTCAAAATTCGTACAGCCCAGGGCCCGGTATTCCGCAAGGCTTCCCTGCAGATTTTTCCGCACATAGCCGGAGAAGCTGTCATAGCGCTCCTGGCCCGGCCAGAAGCTGTCGGTGGATACGGAAATCCCTGTTTTACAGGGTACCTTCAGCTCCCTGGCCGCTTCCTCCAGTGCCAGGGTGATCCGCATGTCCGCCATGGCAGGATAGGCCAGGGGCGCATAGGCCCGGGAAGCGCCGTCCCTGCGGACAGCTCCCTTATTGATGACCAGGTCTCCCAGATTCAAGTCATTCTGAATGGACCCGGTGGTGCCTACCCGGATAAAGGAGGTCACCCCCAGCCGGGCCAGCTCCTCCACCGCAAAGGTGACGCAGGGACCGCCCATGCCAGTGGACATGACCAGCACCGTTTCGCCGGAAACTCTGGCCTTCCAGGTAGTGAAATCCCGGTGAGAGCAGACGAAAGATGCCTTCTCATCCAGCGCCTTCGCCAGACCTTCCACCCGCCCCGGATCTCCGGGCACCAGGGCATACCGGGCACCTTCCGTCATCTCCCGGGAAAGGCCGGTATGATACATGATTTCATGAGGCAATGCGTAGTGAGGCATATTTTTCTCCTTTTAGTGAACTAGTGGACTAGTGGACTAGTAAGCTAGTAAGCCAGTGAGCTAGTGGACTGGTAATTGATTTATCGCCACATTTCTGTACAACTTCTATTTATTTCATTCCGTTGCGAATCTTAATTGTTTTAATCAAAGAATTTAGCATTTTAGCTGTCTGGATAGCTAAATCCATAGCCACATCTATATCCTCCTGCATAAGGTATCCGTATTCTACACATAGGATAAGCTGTGTCTGTATTTCAGCAACTGACCCATTAGATATATACAGAAACCTGATAAAATCCTTTGCTGACCCACGGGATTGTCCTTCAGCAATATTGGACGCCACCGATGTAGCTGCCCGGCTCATCTGCGACTGTAAGCCAAAAAGTTCATTCTGTGGCAGCTTTTTACTTAGCCTGTGCACTTCCTTAGCCAGCATAATAGATTTATGCCAAACGCTATAATCCCTGAAGTCCGTAAACCCCATAGACCTATCTCCTGTTATGTCACAAAAGTGCAGCATACCACTAGCTCACTAGGGAAGCGCTGATTAAATCATTGTTTGCTTTTATTCTTAAATTTTTATGCAATGCGAGGAATGGGCTGACGCGAATAGCGAGCTATTTAAGGAAGCCCATGACGAAACAGTGCATAAAAATCCTTATAAAAGAAAACTCTATGAATTAATCAGTGCTTCCCTAGTACACCAGCACACTAACACACTAATTCATTTCTTCCCCTTCTTCCCCTTCTTCTCCTTCTTTCCTTTCTTCTTATCCTTTTTCCCGTGCTTCTTGCCTTTCTTTTCTTTTTTGGAAAGAAGTTCTTCTGCTTCCGGCAGGGTGCGGGCTTCGCTGATGGGAATCATATCTTCTTCATCCAGATTCCAGTCCCCTTCAATGTTGTCCTCGCCGTCCGGATCCCCCAGGGTGTGGGTCTTGTATTCCAGGTTCAGATCGTCGTCCATGGCATCGGCTTCCCCATTGTCCTCGCTTCTTCCTGCCAGCTCGGTGAGGATTTCCATCATTTCATCGGCCAGGCGGGAAACCTGGCGGATTCTTTCCTCCTCTGCCGGCCGGAAATCAGGACTGGGGGACAGCATATAGGTCTGAAGGAAAGCCTGATTCTCCTTCAGGTCCTGTTCCAGCCTATGAAGCCGTTCTTTCAGACATTCTTTCGTTTCACTGCTCATGTTTTATTTCCTCCTCTTCTTTGCCTTTCGTTACAAGGACTTTATCCACCCGCCGGTTATCGCAGTCCATTACCTCAAAGGTAAAGACGCCATACCGGGCTTTTTCTGTTTCTTTCGGTATATATCCAAGGAGATAGGTAATGAACCCTCCCAATGTCTTGTAGTAGCCTTCCGCTTCTCCCGGCAGCTCGTCTTCTATGTGGAAATACTCCCGGAAATCGTCGATGGAGCAGAGTCCTTCCACCAGCCAGGAATTTTCGGAACGGCGGATGAACTTGTTCTGCTCTTCCAGAATATCTTCCTTATCACCGGGCATATCCCCCACGATTTCCTCCAGCACATCATGAAGGGTGATGAGACCAGACAGGGTGCCGTATTCATCGATAACAATGGCTTCATGGACGCCGCGGGTGCGGAAAAGCTTCAGCACCTTGGTCAGCGTCAAAGTTTCCGGAATGTATACCGGCGCATGCACCGTTTCCATGAGGGATTTCTTCAAAGCCTTCCCCGGATGGGCATGCTGGTCCATCAGCACATCGGACAAATCAGCCAGCCCTTTGAAATCGTCCAGAGAGCCGCTGCCAAGGGGCAGGCGGAAATGGGACGTCTTCATCATATCGGCCCAGATTTTCTTCTCGCTGTCCTCCAGGTCGATCCAGTCCAGCTGGGGACGGGCCGTCATGCAGTCTGCTGCTGTGCGGTCATTCAGCTCAAATACATTATCAATGATTTCCGGTTCTTCCTTATCAAAGGTCCCAAGCTTGGCCCCCTGCTGGAGAAGCACCTTGATTTCCTCTTCCGAAACCGGCTGCTCCCCTTCCATATGAATGCCAAGGAGCCCCACCACGGCCTTGGTGGACCAGGTGGAAAAAAGCACCAGCGGTTTGCACACCGTAGCCATTATAATCATGGGCCGGGCCACAAAGCAGGCCGCCTTCTCCGGAATGGCAATGGCAATCCATTTCGGCGCCAGCTCCCCGATAATCAGGGAAAAATAAGTCACCAGCACCATGACAGCCACCATGCTCACCATCTGGGCATAAGGCGCCAGCGGCGGGAACTTCGACAGCTCCTCACCCAGAGGCCCCGACAGGGACGCTCCGGAAAACATACCGGTAATGATGCTGATGGTGGTAATGCCCACCTGAATGGTAGAAAAAAGCTCCTCCTTCCGCTCTGCCAGACGCAGGGCATAGCCGGCGCTCTTATTCCCTTCATCAATCATTTCCTGGAGCTTCGTCTTCCGCGCTCCCACAATGGCGATTTCTGCCAGAGAACAGACCCCGTTGGCCAGGACCAGTAAAATGATAATAATGATTTCAAGCCATATGTGGCCGTCGTCCATTTCGTTACTCCTTCTTTACTGAAAACAATGGATTCTATCTGGTTTCATTATATCATGAATGGAATGGCCGTGGACACACCTTCGGTGTGAGGGTTGACGGGGTTCAGAAGGGAAGGTTCTTAGGATTGACCGGCCCTATGGGCCGGAGGGTTCTTAAGTTTGACGGGCCTTTGGCCCGAGGGGGGTGGTATCGCCCTATCGGGCGATGAGTATAAAGTCAGCGTTACGGGATTGGCTTTCTGTGTCATATGGCATAATAAGCACTCTGGTGATTGGCTCACTACGTTCGCCACCCCCTATACGGGCTGCGCCGGACTTCCACCTAAAGGTGAAACGACTCACTATGATTTGTGCGTCGCTGGCGCTCCTTCAAATCATGTTCGCTGTGCATCCACGGGAAAGCGTGTCACACGATTCTCAGGTCGCTTTGCTCCCTTACGAATCGTGTTCCCTTGCCACCCCTATACAGGGGGCAGAATAAAACACCGCGAGACAATCTTCTCATAAATCCCCCGCTCAAGCTGACGATGGCGGCGGCCCCCCTATCGTCATTTCGACCGAAGCGAAGCGGAGTGGAGAAATCTCCTTCCTCCCATGGTACATGAAGCATGGAGGAGGAAGATCTCTCGACTCAGAGTATCATGAGCGCGTTTCCCATCTGCCCCATACCGACACGCAGCCCCGCTCGAGATGACGGTGTTGGCGGGCAGCATACAGTCATTTCAGAAGGGGACGAATGACAAAAACGCTGCCCCCATTCCCGTCATTTCGACCGAAGCGAAGCGGAGTGGAGAAATCTCACGCCCCTAATGACAGAAAAGCCGCTCGCGCCCTCTGTCATTTCGACCGAAGCGAAGTGGAGTGGAGAAATCTCCCCCTCTGATGGTACGAGTGGCATTACGGTGGGAGATCTCTCGACTCAGAGTATCATCAAAGCGTTTTCCCTCTGCCCCATACCGACACGCAGCCCCGCTCGAGATGACGGTGTTGGCGGGCGCCCCTCTCGTCATTTCGACTGAAGCGGAGTAGAGTGGAGAAATCTCACGCCCCAAATGACAAAAATGCTGCCTCCCATTCCCGTCATTTCAACCGTAGCGGAGCGGAGTGGAGAAATCTCCTTTCTCCCATGGTACATGAAGCATGGAGGCAGGAAATCTCCGGCTCAGAGTCCCCATAGAGCCCCGCATACCGGCCCGTGCCCCGCTCCAGATGACCATGGGCAGCCCCTGACTTTCATGGAACCAGAATAAAGGCATAAAAAAAGAAGCCCTCTTTCGAGAGCTTCTTCTTTGTTTATGAAACTAGATTCTCTTTTCTTTTCAGAAATTAGAATTTGTAGTTCAGGGAAACGGTCCAAGCATCGTTGAGATCCTTGTCATCCTGATCTTCGCCAGCGAATGCGTATTCAGCGTGGAGCTGTACGTTCTTCTGGAGAGTTACGTTAGCAATTGCATTCCAGTATTTCTGTTCTTTTGTGCCATCATTCTGAATAGCTTTGAGGTTATGAGCCTGCAGTCCGGTGCCGCCGAAGAATGTCTTGCCGCCAACTTTGTTGTAGTTGATACCAAGATCCCAGGTGCCCGGTTTCTTCCAGTTAGCTGCGCCATAGGAGAGTCCAGCGTTCCAAGCATCATCATATTTTGCATCGGTGGTGGTGTTCTTTACATATTCACCGGTTACAGCGAAATCACCAACCGGTACACTCAGGTCTACGCCGTAGAGTTCGTCGCCTTTAAGAGTGTCGTTATTGTTTTCAAACTTCAGGTAGTCTGCAGCGAGTTTAGCGAATCCGAAGTTATAGCCAGCCTTTGCATAGAAAGCATCCTGATTATCAATCGGAGCAAACGTATTATCGCCAGATTCAGCATACAGTGTATTAAACTGACCAAAGCCAACTTTTGCGTTGAAAGCATTCTTTGCATAGGACAGTTCAGCACCGTCGAAGTCATGGGAATCGCCATAACGCCAGCCGCCTTCATTGCCAAAGTTATTAGCATAACGGCCAAGGGTTACTGCAAAGTCGCCGAACTGATGCTTAGCATTAAGGGTATCCATGTATACGCCGGAATCCTTAGTGTTATCTTTGAAGTTCATGTTATAGGTCATGCGGCCATTAATGGTGGTGGTGTCGTTAACCTGGCCTTTAACATTGATTCTCATACGGCCATCAAATCCAGATTTGCCGTTTTCTTTATCGGTGTAACGCATACGAGCATCGCCGGACCAGTAAATGTTGCCGACTTTCTTTTCCAGGTTGGAAACGCGAACGCCCAGGTTAGCCAGTTCGTCAGCGTATTCGCCAGCCAGTTTGTCCAGGGTTGCACGCTGTTCAGCGTTCAGCTGGTCTTCTTTTGCCATGAGGCGGGCAATGATCTGAGCCAGTTCATAACGGGTAATGTTTCTTTCACCTTTGAAGGTGCCGTCCGGATAGCCTTCTACAACGCCCTGGTCGGAGAGGTCGGATACTGCCTGGTAAGCCCAGTCATCGGTGGAAACATCGGAGAATGGATTTGCTGCGAAAGCGGAAACGCCAGCAGTCAGTGCAGCAGCAGCTGCGATTGCGAGAATCTTTTTCATAGTTCTTCGCTCCTTTGAAAAAAAATAAGAGAAATGGACCCTCTATTTTTTCTACCGGGAGTTCCGCTGAAAGCCTTTGCGCGAGTGACCGTGTTTCCTCTGCCTGCTTCTTCACGTACTATCCCTGACTACCGTCCCGAGGGTGGGACCTTGGTCTAGGTACAGGGTACCATAAACATTCAGCAAAATCAAGGGTTCTGCATGTCAGTGCATTGTCAGATTCCGCCATGCTCCCTTCTTCCCGAAGCGAAACAGGAAGGCCGCCTTTCCTGTGAAATCTCCCATGATTACGAGCTTTTCATTTCTTTTGCTTCCGCCTTGGGAAGTGAAAAGAGTGACTGATATTCAATTTTATTTTGTAGTGCTTATAGATATTTTTTATTATGGACACACCTTCGGTGTAAGGGTTGACGGGACTTCGTCCCGAAGGTTCTTAAGGTTCTTAAGTTTGACGGCCTTTCAGGCCGAGGGTTGTGGTGGCGGCTGACGCCGCAGATTTAAAAAAAGGGGCGCGGCTGACGCCATTGGACACACCTGCAGTGTGAAGGTTCAAAGGGTTCAAAGGGGGGTGGATTGCCCTCACGGGCAATGAGTTTTATAATGCCGCCTTCGGCGGTCACGTCCACATCGAGTATCATAATCAGGATTACCACCGTCCACACCGACTTCGCTGGATGGCGTCTCACTGGATTCGCGGGTCGCGGGGCTCCCCTATGAATCCAGTTCGCTTGCACACCCTTCGCCACTTCGTGGCCCTCTTCCCCTAAAGGGGACGCAAGGAGCGTTACGGGATTGGCTGTCTGTGTCATATGTGACACAATATCCAGTGCCACCTATTTTCTCGTTTCCCCTTGAGGTGGCAAAGGAACTGGATTTGTAAGAGAGCGAAGCGACCTGAAAATCCAGTGACATGCTTCCCACCGGGGCGAAGTCCCGCGAAGCGGGAAAGGGTGTACGGGGCAGAGCACCGATAGGATGCTCCATCGCGGTCCCGACCACCAATCGGCGGCCTGTGTCATTTGGGCTTCTTACCCTTGGACATGCCTGCGGTATGAGGGTGCAGAGGGTTCAGAGGGGGCAGGGAGAAAGGTTCTTATATTCAAAAAGCCATAAAAAAAGAACTCCCGAAGGAGTTCTCTTTTTTCATTCTCATTAGAATGCGTAGTTCAGTTCGACGCCCCAGGTGTCGTCGGGGTCTTCGGTGCTGCCGGATGCTTTGGCTGCGAAGTTGTAGTAAGCGTCCAGTTCTACGTTCTTCTGGAGTGCTACGCCTGCGCGGGCTACCCAGAAGTGAACGTCGGACCACTTATCCCAGCCGTAGTCCAGCTGGTCGGTGAGGTCCAGAGCGGAGTTGCCCAGGAGGTAGGAGCCGGCATCAGCCTTTACATAGTGAACGCCCAGCTGCCAGGTGCCTGGTTTATCGGTGTCCACGGCGCCGTAGGTGAGGCCTGCGGTCCAGAGAGCAGGATCATCGGCTTTGTACGTATTGCCGTTAACGTCTGCTACTTTACCGGACCACTGGGTCTTTACATAGTCGCCGTCAAGGGTGAAGTTGCCGCCCAGGTCAACGGTGGTGCCGATGCCCCAGACTTTTGCGTTTTTATCTCCGGTATAGAGCTTAGCGCCTTTCAGAGCATCATAGGCTTCGGAGTTGAAGTTATGGGTTGGTTCCATGTAGAAGGCGGAAACGTCGGCACCGTCAGCGATATGGCCGGTGAGTTTTGCGTACCATGCTTCGGTGGAAGCCTGGTCTTTCCATGCAAATCCATAATCTTCGTCGTCAACAGTAAATGTCTTATATCCATCCTTGAAGCGGCCATAGCCTGCTTCTACGCCGATTTTGCCATTGTCCCAAGCTGCGTTGACGCCGTCGAAAATACCGTCTTCATCCCAGAAGGTGCCGGTCTGGTCAAGGGCTACGCCGAAGCGGCCGATATTGACAGTGGTCTTGTCATTTGGTGTCCACTGGGAATAGATGCGGTCCATGGTGGTGTCGCCGTCATCATCTTCTGCATTCTTGAAGTACATATTGGTCACGAAACGGCCGTTAACGGTGACCTGGTCATTGACCTGGCCTTTTACGTTGATACGCATACGGCCATTCCAGGTATCGTTGTCCTTTGCTTTGCCTTCATCATTCAGGTTGTGCTGGTACTGCATACGGGCATCGCCGGACCAGTAAATGTTGCCCACTTTCTTTTCCAGGTTGGAAACGCGAACGCCCAGGTTAGCCAGTTCGTCAGCGTATTCGCCAGCCAGTTTGTCCAGGGTTGCACGCTGTTCAGCGTTCAGCTGGTCTTCTTTTGCCATGAGGCGGGCAATGATCTGAGCCAGTTCATAACGGGTAATGTTTCTTTCACCTTTGAAGGTGCCGTCCGGATAGCCTTCTACAACGCCCTGGTCGGAGAGGTCGGATACTGCCTGGTAAGCCCAGTCATCGGTGGAAACATCGGAGAATGGATTTGCTGCGAAAGCGGAAACGCCAGCAGTCAGTGCAGCTGCAGCTGCGATTGCGAGAATCTTTTTCATAGTTCTTCGCTCCTTATATAAACAGATATGATCCTGCATAAGGGAAAAATCCTGAAAAAGAATGTCTGCGCGAGTGACCGTGTTTCCTCTGCTCTTCTTTTTCTCTCTTTTTCCTGTCCAAAAGGCAGGACTCCTTTAGACTTTCTCATTATATCACATTTATTAGAAATTAACAAATTTCTGTTATGTATATTATTATAAAACAATACTATAATCTTTGATAAAATATATGATTTTCTCGTTAAATGAGAAATGGTTCTTTAGAAGGCTGATTCTCAAATAGGACTATTTCATCATTTTTGATGCGATAGAGAGGGCTCTTTTTCTTTTGCTTCTTCTTTCATTTTGAGAATAGTTTTCTCTATTTCAGTCTGTCAGGTTTTGAGAAAGCGGGTGCCCAAGAAAAAGAGGACTCCCAAATGATGGTCATTTGGCAGTCCTCCCGAGATTCTCTTTATCCTTATAATAATTCCATTTTCCCTTTATGCTCCTCTGCTTTTCCGGAAGCCCGGCATTCGCGGCAGTATCCGTAGATTTCCACCTTCGGCTCCGCCACTTCAAAGCCGTATTCCTCGTCCATGTGCTGCCGGTATCCTTTCTCCAGATCCACGTCCACCGGGAAAATACGGTGGCAGGAAAGGCAGATGGCATAGTACACCGGCGTGTCATGGGCATATTCATAGCGGGTGAGGCCGTCGGACATGGTGGTGGACCGATAGAGCAGCCCCTTCTCCGCCAGGGCTTCGCAGTTGCGATACACCGTGGACAGGCTGAGGCGGGTGTCCTTGCCCCGTACCAGTTCATACACCTCTCCTGCCGTAAGGGGCAGGCTCTTCTCCAGGACTTTTAAAATCATAATCCGCGCTTTCGTCCTTTTCAGATGCTTCTTTACCAGTATATCTTCCAAACTTGCCATGCTTTTCTCCTTATGATTTTTCATTCCTTTGAGTACATAGTATACTATTTACTTGATTATATGGGATTTCCTCTATCCAGTCAAGGGAAAGTTCTATAAGGGCCGCCGTAGGCGGCCCGGGTGCAGAGGGTTCAAAAGGTTCAGAGGGTTCAGAGGGGTTAGAGGGGAAAGGTTCTTAAGATGGATGGGCCTTCGGCCCAAGGGTTCTTAAGTTTGACGGCCTTTCAGGCCGAGGGTTGTGGTATCGCCCTTACGGGCGATAAGTTTTATAATGCCGCCTGCGGCGGTCACGTCCACATCGAGTATCTATTCTCTCCGCTTACCTCGTACACCCTTTCCCGCTATGCGGGATTTCCCCTCAAGGGGAAACGAGAGCGTTACGGGATTGGCTTTCAGTGTCATATAGCATGATAAGCACTCTAGCGATTGGCTCACTGCGTTCGCCTCCCCCTTTCCCGCTGCGCGGGACTTCCCCCTATGCAGGGGGCAGAATAAAGCACCGCGAAACACTCTCTTCATAAATGGCTCTACAGTAAGCACGGGTTATAGTGCCACCGCTTGCGGGGGAAAGGTGGTGGCGCCAGCCACCAAAGGGGGAATGCATTTCCTCGCCCGCAGGGCGGTTGTATGTTTTTTCCTCGGGCAAAAGCCCGGTTGTTAGGTTTTATCATAAGAGAGCGCCTTCTATAAATGTAAGGCGCCCACCATAACCCTCGCGCCGGAGGCGCGTCAAACCTAAGAACCCTCGGGGCGATAGCCCCGTCAAACTTTAGAACCTTCAAGCCCCATAGGGGCTTGTCCATAAGGCGTGTCAACCTTCGGGAATACCGGCAAGCACCGCCTAAGTCCCGATCCCGATCCCAGTCCCGATCCCGACCTACAGTCTCTCCGGGCTTCCCATTTCTTTCCATAAAAAAACTCCCTTCCCGAGGGAAAGGAGTTTTTTCAGCGGTCCTTATTTAATGTCGTACATGCCGCTGACGCCTTCTTTGAGGTTGATGTAGATGTTCTTCATCTGGCTGTAGTGTTCCAGCATGACTTTATGGGTTTCTCTGCCGATGCCGGACTGTTTGTAGCCGCCGAAGGGAGCGCCTGCAGGGAGGTCGTTGTAGGTGTTGACCCACATACGGCCGGTGCGGACTCCGCGGGCTACTTTGAGGGCGGTGTTGATGTTCTTGGTGAATACGGCGCCGCCAAGGCCATAAACGCTGTCGTTGGCCAGGGCGATGACTTCGTCAGCGGTTTTGAATTTCTGGATTACTACCACTGGTCCGAAGATTTCTTCCTGGCATACGCGGTCGCTGTTCTTGTCGGTGACAAGGATGGTGGGTTTCATGAAGAAGCCTTTGTCGCAGCCGTTTTCGGTATATCTTTCGCCGCCGGTGATGAGTTTGGCACCTTCGTCAAGGCCGATCTGTACGTATTTCAGTACTTTATCCTGCTGGGATTTGTAAATCTGGGCGCCCAGCTGGGTTTCTGGATCTGTGGGGTCACCGATTCTGACGCTTTCAAAGGTGGCTTTCAGGTGTTTTACAAATTCGTCAAAAATGCCTTCCTGTACGAAGAGGCGGGAGCCTGCGCAGCATACCTGGCCCTGGTTGAAGAGGATGCCTTTGCATGCGCCGTCTACGGCCTGGGCCAGGTCTGCATCGTCAAATACGATGTTGGCAGATTTGCCGCCCAGTTCCAGGGTGACGGGGATGAGTTTGTCGCAGGCAGCCTGGTATACGCCGTGGCCGACTTCGGTGGAGCCGGTGAAGGCCAGTTTGTCCAGGTCCGGGTGGTCAAGGAGCCACTGGCCGGATTTGGAGCCTTTGCCGGTGATGACGTTCAATACGCCCTTCGGAAGTACGTCCTGGATGAGACGGGTGAGTTCCATGAGGGACAGGGATGTGTGGGAAGAGGGTTTAATGACGATGGTGTTTCCGGCTGCCAAGGCAGGAGCCAGTTTCCAGCATGCCATGGTGAAGGGGAAGTTCCAGGGAATGACCTGGCCTACGACACCTACCGGTTCATGGAGAATGAGGGACAGGGTGTTGTCGTCCAGCATGGTGGCAGAGCCTTCCCATGCACGGAGGCAGCCTGCAAAGTAGCGGAAATGGTCGCTGCCCAGAGGAATGTCGGCAGCTTTGGTTTCACGGATAGGTTTGCCGTTGTCCAGTGTTTCCACCAGTGCCAGGTGGTCTGCATTGGCATCAATAATATCTGCGATTTTCAGCAGGATGTTCTGTCTTTCAATAGGAGATGTTTTGGACCAGGCCGGAAGAGCGGCTCTTGCTGCCTTCACTGCGCTGTCTACGTCTTCTTTGGTTGCTTCTGCGAAATAAGCCAAGTGCTCGCCATTTGCCGGATTGTGGGCGTCAAAGGTAGCGCCGTCAGAAGCCGGAACGAATTCGCCGTTAATAAAGAGTCCATACTGTTCCTGAATGTCTGCTTTTGCCATACTAATACCTTCCTTTCAATCACTTGCGGGGTAAATCCCCTTTGTATGAGATGCTCCGCCGGAGTTTGTACGATATCCGGTAGTCCGACGGGATGTTTCTTTCAGCAGCAGTAAGAAATACAACCTTTCATACTGTTCGATGGTCACTTTCTTCTGCTTCATCGCTGTAGTCATAGTATATCATGGACTGTTACAATATTCAAGAGTCTCGATAAGCATGAATGATGATTTTCTATGTGTTGGACGCGGCATTGGACACACCTGCGGTGTGAGGGTTCAAAAGGTTCAAAGGGTTCGGCCTGCCTTTGGCAGGCTGGTTCAAAGGGTGGTGGATTGCCCTACGGGCAATGAGTTTTATAATGCCGCCTTCGGCGGTCACATCCACATCGAGTATCATAATCATTCTTACCCTCGTACATCCCTTCGCCACTTCGTGGCCCTCTTCCCCTAAAGGGGACGCAAGAACGTTACGGGATTGGCTGTCTGTGTCATATGTGACACAATATCCAGTGCCACCTATTTTCTCGTTTCCCCTTGAGGTGGCAAAGGAACTGGATTTGTAAGAGAGCGAAGCGACCTGAAAATCCAGTGACATGCTTCCCACCGGGGCGAAGTCCCGCGAAGCGGGAAAGGGTGTACGGGGCAGAGCACCGATAGGATGCTCCATCGCTGCCCCGACCGCCAATCGGCGGCCTGTGTCATTTGGGCTTCTTACCCTTAGACATGCCTGCGGTATGAGGGTTCAAAAGGTTCAAAAGGTTCAGAGGGTTCAGAGGGTGGTGGTGACGGCTGACGCCGCAGATTTCAAAAAAGCCGGCCCGCGTCCTCCGTCATTTCGACCGTAGCGGAGCGGAGTGGAGAAATCTCCTCCCTCTGATGGTATGGGCAGCATTGGGGCGGGAGATCTCTCGACTCAGAGTATCATGGGAGCGGTTTCCATCTGTCCCCTATAGCGGCATGCAACTCCGCTCGAGATGACGATGGCGGCGGGCGCCCCTCTCGTCATTTCGACCGAAGCGGAGCGGAGTGGAGAAATCTCCTCCCTCTGATGGTACGGGCGACATTGGGGCGGGAGATCTCTCGACTCAGAGTATCATGGGAGAGGTTTCCATCTGTCCCCCATAGCGGCATGCAACTCCGCTCGAGATGACGAAAGAGCCGTGTCACCCTACCGTCATGTTAAAAAGAAAGGCGCGGCTGGCGCCGGAGTCTTTGGCCGTCAGGATGCAGAAAAAAAGAAGCCCCTCATTTCGAGGAGCTTCTTTTTCATCTCAGAGGAGATTAGAATACATAGTTCAGAGATACGGACGCTACGTCATCGTAGTCGGTATCGGTGCCTTTGGTCTTTACGTCGAAGTTGTATTCGCCGTGGAGTCTTACGTTCTTAGCGAGGGTTACATCGCCTTCTGCACGCCAGAATTTAACTTCCTTGACGGCAGAGTTTTCGAGCGCATCCAGCGGGGAAGAATCGTAGGTGTAAGCGCCGAGGAATGCGTTTCTTTCAGCGTCTACATAGGAAGCAGCTACACGGAAGGAGCCGACTTTAGCATTGTCCTGTTTGCCGTAGCCAAGGCCTGCAGCCCAGAGGTCCGGGTCTCCTTTGGCATCGGTGTTCTTGTAGTAGTCGCCGAATACATCGAAGCCGCCGCCAAGGCCTGCGGTGAGGCCTGCGCCCCAGATGTTGACTTTGTTGTCGCTGGTGCCTTTCACATAGTCTACATCATAAGCAAAACGTCCTGCTTCACCGGAGAACTGGGCATATGCATATTCAGAGTCATCAGTAATGCCATCTGCATAGCCAGTCCAGCCGTCGAAGCGGCCATAGCCTACTGCCAGGTTGGCTGCATCGTTTGCATGGTAAGCCAGTTCAGCGCCTTTGATTTCAGAATCGAAGAATACGCCGGTCTGACCGAAGAACTGGTCATATTTGCCAAGGGTAGCTTCTACCTTGTCGCCAAATGCATGACGAACATAGAGTCTCTGCATATAGGTGTCGCTGGTTTCGCTGTCTTTGAAGTCCATATCAGAACGGAGCAGGCCATTCACATAGGTGGAATCATTGACCTGGCCCTTTACGTTGATACGAATACGGCCGACGTATTTGTCATCAGCTTTGCCGGTATACTCTTTTACTTTGCCATCGTCATCTTTAACGGTTTTGTAGGTCTGGTAGAATTTCATGTAGCCGTTGCCGGAGAAGTAAATGTTGCCTACTTTCTTTTCCAGGTTAGCTACGCGAACGCCCAGGTTTGCCAGTTCGTCAGCGTATTCGCCGGCCAGTTTGTCAAGAGTTGCACGCTGTTCAGCGTTCAGCTGGTCTTCTTTTGCTATGAGGCGGGCAATGATCTGAGCCAGTTCATAACGGGTAATGTTTCTTTCGCCTTTGAAGGTGCCGTCCGGATAGCCTTCTACAACGCCCTGGTCGGAGAGGTCGGATACTGCCTGGTAAGCCCAGTCATCAGTGGAAACATCGGAGAATGGATTTGCTGCGTAAGCGGATACGCCAGCGGTGAGTGCAGCTGCAGCTGCCAGTGCGAGAATTTTTTTCATAGTTCTTCGCTCCTTTAGAAAAATATATGGATAACCTGCCCTTTCTGAAGGAGTGAAAATACTTTTGCAAGAGTGTCCATGTTTCCTCTGCTTACCCTCTCTCCTCCCATATCCCCCGGGCCGGAAATATGCTTTTTTCAGCATACTATAAATATATAATTATACGCAATAGGGAATATTTATTTTTATGTGATTCTAATCATCGTTTCTATGAAAACTTCCAGAATGTCAAAAAGAGGAGCCCTTTCCGGACTCCTCTTCGAATCTAAATCTGACCATTTATGAACTTGTAAGTATCATAAACCAGATGACAGGAAAATGCAAGGGCCATGCATCAATTGGTATACATCAGAGGGAGGCGCCCAAATCAAAGGCTCCCCTGTGGAGGGCCATGTGGTGAAATCAGAATTCTTTCATGACCTGCTTTCCTTTGGATTTTCTATCCTTATTTTACAGGAATCCGGGAAATGGGCCTCACGCTGTGCATGATACGCAAAAGGGACGGTGAAGACATGATTTGCATTTTTCACAGCCCTTTCCGGTTTCAGTCTATTTTCCTTTTTCTATGAGAGCCACCGTTTCCACGTGCATGGTCTGGGGGAACATGTCTACCGGCTGGACTTTTTTGAGGGTATAGCCGAGGCCGGCAAGAACTTTTGCATCTCTGGCGAAGGTAGCGGGGTTGCAGGAAACGTAGACCATGCGCTTCGGTTCCATGGCGGCAGCGGCCTTCAGCACATCTTCGCTGCAGCCGGCACGGACGGGGTCCATGACGATGACGTCGGGGCGCAGGCCTTCTTTATAGAGTTTCGGCATGAGCTTTCCTGCGTCGGCGGCATGGAATTCCACGTTTTCCACATGGTTGAAATCGGCATTTCTTCCGGCGTCTTCAATGGCCGCTTCCACGATTTCAATGCCGATCACTTTTTTCGCTTTCTTTGCCAGACAGAGGGAAATGGTGCCGGTACCGCAGTAGGCGTCTATGACCGTTTCACTGCCGGTAAGGTCTGCGTATTCCAGGGCTTTGGCGTACAGTTTCTCCGCCTGGTCTTTATGAACCTGGAAGAAGGAGAAAGGCGACACTTCAAAGGAAAGGCCTGCCAGAGTGGCCGTGAGGGTTTTCCGGCCCCAGAGGTGGTGAAGGGTCTGTCCCAGAATCACATTGCCCGGGCTTTTCTGTACGTTGTGATAGATGGAAACCACTTCCGGCAGAAGTTCTCTCATTTCTTTCACCCAGAGTTCCGCAAAGGGAAGGGCCGGCGTGGCGGTGACGATGACCACCATTACTTCTCCATTGTCCCCGGTTCTTGCCATGATATGACGCACAGAGCCTTTGCGGGATTTCTCATTGTACCCCTGGACATGGTGCCTTGCCATGAAACCCTGGGCAAAGCGGAGGACCCGGTTGTTTTCTTCTTCCTGGATGAGACAGCCGTCAATGGGCACCACCTGATGGCTGCCCTGGCGGTAGTAGCCAATCACCGGACCGCCGGTAACCTGGGATACGGGCACGGCCATTTTATTCCGGTAGTTCCAGGGATGGTCCGCAGGAAGAATGGGAAGCACCAGGTCTTCCGAAAATCCGCCCAGACGGCTCACTACGTCTTTCACCCGCTTTTCTTTCAGCGCCAGCTGACCTTCATAGGTGAGATGGGAAATCTGGCAGCCGCCGCAGGCATGGTAGGCAGGGCATTCCGGCTTTGTGCGGAAGGGAGAGGGGCTGTCTACGGAAATCAGCCTTCCCTGGGCATAGGATTTCTTGGCCGACACGATACGGGCAGTCACCGTCTCTCCCGGCAGGGCGCCGGGCACAAAGACGGTGAAATCTTCGACGGAACCGATGCCTTCCCCATGAATCCCCAGGTCGCGGATGGAAAGGGTGTAGGTTTCGTTCATTTTTACAGGAATATTTCTTTTGGTCATAGGAGACTCCTTATTTATGGGGCGCGGCTCCGCGGCCCGGGGTGCAGAAGGGAAGGTTCTTAGGATTGACCGGCCCTATGGGCCGGAGGGTTGTGGTATCGCCCTTACGGGCGATGAACATAAAGTCAGCGTTACGGGATTTACTTTCAGTGCCATATGGCATGATAAGCATTCTGGTGATTAGCCGCTGCGCGGCTCCCCCTTATCCGGCTGCGCCGGACTTTCCCCCATCCGGGGGACAGAATAAAACCCCGCGAGACAATCTTCTCATAAATCCTCCGCTCGAGATGACGATTCTGGCGGGCAGCATTGGACACGCCTTCGATGTGAGGGTTCAGAGGGTTCAAAGGGTGGTGCTATCGCCCTCTCGGGCGATGAGTTTTATAGGCCTCCCGGGGAGGCCAACCCCTTCCACCACTGGCGTGGTCCCCCTCCCCCTGCAAGCAGGGGGAGGCAAGTTTACAGGGGAACGGTCCCTTTCACGCCTGCGGGCGCGTATCTATGAAGGCTCTTCTATCGAATGCCGAAGACTTTTTCCGTATTTTCCAAAGCGTGAAGGCGGAGGTCTTCTGCTGTGACGTGCATGTAGGAGGCCAGGGTTTCTACTACGTAGGTAATGTTCTGAGGAACGTTGGTCCTTTTGAGGTGGAAGCCCCGGGGTGTGAGGTAGGGGGCGTCGGTTTCTACCATGACCCGGCTGAGGGGGAGGATGGAGACAGCGTCTCGGAGGGCGTCTCCTCTTCTTTCGTCGCAGATCCAGCCGGTAATGCCGATGTAGAAGCCCAGGTCCAGCAGTTTCCGGAGGGTTTCTTTATTTCCGGTGAAGCAGTGGACCACGGACAGGGGGCAGATGGACTCGTGGCCTTTGAAGCAGTGCAGGAAGTCTTCTTCCGCATCTCTCAGATGGAGGAACATGGGTTTATGCAGTTCTTCGGCCAGGGCGATGAGTTCTTTGAAGTAGTGAAGCTGGTTTTCTTTTTTGGCATACATGTGGTCATAGTCCAGGCCTGTTTCTCCCACCATCCTGATGGCAGGATTGGTGAGGATGATTTCACGGATGCGCTGAAGGTCTTCTTCACGGGCCGTATCGGTGCTGTGGGGATGAATGCCGGCGGTGCCCAGAAGGCCGTGGGTTTTTGTGAAATCGTTCACCAGTTCGTTGTCCTTCCGGTCGGAGCCGGTTAATATGCATCTTACGCCGGCTGCTTCGGCATCTTCAATGATTTTTTCCGGGTTGGGGAAGGAGGGGGTGAAGAGGTTGAGGCCTATGTCGTAGTATCGTATATTCATGATTCCTTCTGTTCTTTTTCATAAAGGAAGATGTAGATTACATCTCCATAGTTGGCATTGTGGCTCCGGTGCCCCCGGATTTCTACAGGGCAGAGGTTTCCTTTTTTCGTCAGGATATTGGCAGTAATGAAATAGAAGCGGTGCCGGTTGGAAGGATTCTCCAGCTGCCGGTCAATGGCTGCCCTGGCCGCCTCCTTTTCCGAATCAGGGAAAATCCGGTCCAGGGACATTTTCGTATATTTCATGAAATCATCGAGGCTGTCGCATTCCATGAGTTCCACCAGGGTGCTGCTGGCAAAGAGGATACTCCTGTCATCCGCCCTGTATACCGCTATGGCGCCGGGCATTTCGTTTCCTATGTCTGTCAGGTTGAAGCCCAGCTGGGTGCGGGTATCTTTCAGTCTGAGATCGGGATCAAATTCCCGCCACCGGGATTTGCCGTTCAGCTTGGCGCCGTAGAGGGCGTAGTCCGCCTTAATGCAGAGGCTGCGGTAGTCTTTGTCATGCTCCGGATAGCGGGCCAGGCCCAGGGAGGCGGAAAACCGGATTTCCTTTCCTTTATAGGTAATGATATGGGGCTTTTCTGTGAAACGGTCAATGGCCTCTGCCACTTTGCGGCTCCAGCCATAGCCGCAGAAAATGATGAATTCGTCGCCGCCGTTTCTGGTAATAACAGCGCTCTGGCCGAAAGTTTTCTTCATATCCCTGGTAAACTGGCAGAGAGCCTCGTCCCCTGCCTCGTGACCGTAGACATCGTTTATGATTTTGAAATTGTCGATATCCACTGCCAGGACCAGGGCTTGTCCATTCTCATGTTCTTCCAGGTAGTGCCTCACCATCCAGTCGCCGGTTCTGTTGTATACACCGGTCAAAGGATCGGTGGTACCCATACGGCGGAGGCGTGCATTGCGGCGGGCCAGCACGGCAAGGGTCAGGGCAGTCAATAAGCCTGCCCAGGTGATGAGGACCATAATCCAGGGATTTACCCAGGAACCTTCAGGGCGAAGATACAGGGTCCAGTGATCTCCATAGATTTCCCGGGATATAACCAGGGCGTCTTTTCTGTAATTCTCGTCTCCATAGACTTCGGAAGCCGTACCGTCTCCTTCTGTATGAATGAGGCCGCAGAGAATGTCCTGGTCTTCCAGATTTGATACATTGGCATCCTTCAGGAAGATGCGGATATCAATAATGGCCAAAATATATCCCCAAAAATGGCGGTCTCCCTTTTCGTCAGGCAGATATACAGGACGCAGCACCACAATGTCTTTGAGCCCGTCCCCCCACTTCCATGGATGGCGTAATGCTCACATTGCCGGACCGGCGGACTTCACGGGCCAGATTATGCAGGGAGCTGTCCATGGGATTTTTGAAATCGCGGATATCTGCGTCCTGGTTATACCCGGTAAAGGTGCCGTCATCCTGGATGATCTGGATGCTGCGAAGGGCGTTGTCCATTTTCACAAAGTCCGCCAGCTTCGCCCGATCAGGGACATGAGGGCCGCCGGGCTCCTTCACCCTTCCTTCCATGACGCTGGTAATGGTGACATACCGCTCCAGAGACTGCTGACCCCAGGTGAGCCGGGCATTCCCTATTTCGCGGCAGTTGGTTTCTACATTGGTCCTGATGGAGTTGTAAAAAGCGGCGTCCAATAAGAGTACGGCCACAATGATAATAGAAAAAACGGGCATGGAAATATAACGGCTTATATCCGTCATCTTTTTTATACCCATCATCTCCTGAATTGATCTAACATGCGAGTTTCATTGCGTCCCATGAAAGTGGTCGTGGTTATAAGAATTATTATATATCATTTGGAAAATGAATAAAAGGGTTCAGAAGGGGCATTATAGGGCCACTCCGTGGCCCGGGTTCAGAAGGTGTGCGCCAGTTCGGCGTGTATAGTATAGTCTGGTG
>ERZ791612.35-NODE-35-length-96273-cov-34.895997_pt1 | contig 96273 bp, 108 predicted proteins | sample MGYA00509963_ERZ791612 | MGnify/ENA primary metagenome ERZ791612 (study PRJEB30046, sample SAMN00791906) | human gut metagenome | study: EMG produced TPA metagenomics assembly of the A metagenome-wide association study of gut microbiota in type 2... | reverse complement strand
TTTTTCAGTAGGGGGAAGACCCCTATTTATGTAAACTATGTTATTGCACATAACACACGTAGGGCGCCCGCTTCAGGATTATGCACTCTTCCATTCAGATTGCTGGGAAACTCATTCAAATTCCCAACGGGTCCCCATTCCTACAGTGCTACGAACCACGAAACACGAACCACTAAACTTTATTCCCATTTGGAATATAGAGCGTGAAAAGTGGCCCAAATACATATAACGTTTTTTCAAAAAGTATTTAATTTTCCCGGCAAAAATGATAGAATTAATTTGCTAAAAATTTCAAGCCATGCTTATACGCATCACTAACGAAAGAAGGACTGATAATGAAAACTACATGTCGTAAAATGTCTGTGGTACAGTTGACCTTTGTCACTGCTGCCAACATGCTTGGCGCCGGTATCATCATGCTGCCGACCAAGCTCGCCGAAGTCGGTACGATCTCGATTATTTCCTGGATTATTACCTCACTAGGCTCTTTAGCCCTGGCCATGGCTTTTGCCCGATGTGGCATGTTCACGACAAAGCCAGGTGGTATGGGCGGTTACTCCGAATACGCTTTCGGGCGTGTAGGACATTTTATGGCTAATTACGCCTACTCTGTTTCCATCGTAATTGCAAACGTCGCTATCGCCATTACGGCGGTCGGCTACGGCGCCGGTTTCCTTGAGACAACCTTTACGCCGTTACAGACGTGTTTATATACGATCGCTTTATTGTGGATCGCGGCAGCCCTCAACTTCAGCGGCTCCCGTTATTCCGGCAAGCTCAGTACCATCACCATCTGGGGTGCCATCATCCCGGTCCTGGGCATTTCCATCATCGGCTGGCATTGGTTCAGCCCGGCTACCTGGCTGGCTTCGTGGAACCCCAATAACCTGGGACTCAGCGATGCCGTCGGCAATTCCATCGCCCTGACCTTGTGGTCCTTCTTGGGACTCGAATCGGCAGCGGTCAACATGGATGCCGTTGAAAATCCGAAGAAATCCGTTCCTATTGCCACTTTCGTCAGCACCCTCGGCGTCGCCATCATCTACGTCGCCTCGACGAACGTCATTGCAGGCATCGTCCCCAATGCGGAAATCCTGGCATCGAGCGCTCCCTTCGGCCTGGCCTTCTCGTACATGCTCGGCGATACGGCCGGCAAAGCCGTCATGGGCCTGATGGTATTCTCCTGTGCCGGTTCCCTCTTGTCCTGGCAGTTCACCCTGGCCCGCGTCTTCAAGACCAGCGCCCAGCGCGGCCTGTTCCCCAAGATTTTCGCCAAAGTCACCAGCGCTGACGTCCCGGTCAAAGGCATGTTGTGCATCCTCTGCATGCAGAGCTTCCTGGCCCTCATGACCATCAGCCCGACCCTGGCCGCCCAGTTCGAACTCCTGGCCAACCTGGCCGTCGTCACCAACGTCATCCCCTACATGCTCTGTGCCGGGGCCCTGACGACGATCCTCACCAAGGAACATATCCCCAATGAAGTCTGTAACAGAAATACGTCGATATTCCTGGCAGGCGTATCCATTATCTATTGCGTATATGCATTGACCACCACCGATGCCACGACCTTCCTCAGCGGCTGTTTCGCAGCCTTCCTAGGATGGCTGGTATACGTCATCCGCTTCACCATCATGAAGCAGACCATCGTGGAAATTAAATAAAAAAAAGGCTTGTCGCCGTGCGACAAGCCTTTTTTACTGTAGGGGTCGCCACGTGGGCGACCCGCTGGATATCAGGCGGCGTTCTCCTTGAACCGGAAAATCATTCATATTTTGAGGCGGGCTTGCCACGGCAAGCCCCTACAATTTCTACAAACTACAAACTCCTCTTCCCCTCAAAGGCCGCCAGGACGACGTTGCGCATGGCTACGCAGCCGATGATGGTCAGGGCGGCTACGACGAAGGGCGTGACGAAGACCAGGGGATTGTTCTGGAGGATCGGCATGGCCTTGAAGATGTACGTAAAGACGTGTATCTGGCTGTCGAAGAGGATGTGCTGGACCAGGGCCCACATGAGGACCATGACGACGATGGCGGCAATGTGGACCAGCCGCTGTTTCCCCTGATAGCCATAGCGCTTATACGGGAAGAAATAGAGGGCGAAGGTGGCAATGACGAAGATGCTCATGCCGATGAAGCAGAAGCCCATGATGGCCATGATGCCGACGACCAGGCTCTGCGTCACGGACGAGTCGCTGACGGCCGGGAAGAGGAACATGCCCAGCACGGCACACGGCAGGGGCAGGCTGTAGACGATGGGATCGATGAACTGGGAGTACCAGTATTTCCGCCGGCGCCCTTTCCAGAAATCGACGGCCCGTGCCGCCAGATACTGTATGGCGACGGTCAGGAACATCCACAGGGCGAATAATCCGACCCGGACGGGATAAGAATGCCAGCAGTCCAGGCCGGTCAGGCCGTTGAGCAGGCCGACAGCGACGAGCAGGACGACGGCGCCGCCATACAGGGTCGCCCCGGATGACGCATAATCGCCGTCCCTGCCCGCACGACGGCGTCGATAGCCCAGCCACAGGGGAACGGCAAAGGATAAGATAAAAAAGGCCAGAATCGACGCTGAGGCGATATATGGCCTATCTGAAGCAAAGGCACCAAAGGGCAGCGGCAGGATACCGCACGACGCCCAGACGACGGCCAGCAGCCGGTCGTGCCATGTCTGTTTTTGTAAGTTGTCCATTAACCTACTTCCTTTCGGCCCGGCAGGAGCTGGGATATGGCGTAAGCCAGGAGCATGGTCAGGCTGATTTCTGCGTACATGCCGACGATGAATACGATATCACGGCCAATGGTCGGCCATTCCCAGAAAGGCGCAGCCTTCCAATAGACACCCATGAAGGCCGTAAAGACCCCGATAGCCGCAAAGACGATGAACCACATGAGGGCCATGACCCAGCGGCGGATACGCCCGCCCTTGGGGCCAAACGTCGCATCGTGGCAGCCCACGTAAGCTACGGGGATGACCAGCGATAAAAAGACATAACTTACCATGGCTACGACGGCACTGGAGCCGCTGTGGATCGTATAGGCACCGATGGGAATGGGAATGATAAAGAAACACATGAAGACACATTGCCGCAAGATATCGCGCCACCAACTCATTTTCTGCAAGACCTCCTAAAATAATGCAAACGAAATCACTTTAGTATACCATATCCCTAAAAGAAAGAAAAGTTTGCGCAAGGCCCGGCTTTTGTGTACAATAGAAATTATAGCAAGTGATTTTAGTCCGCACAGAAAGGAACATACATGACAAAGAATTTTGAATCCCTCGGCATTACGCCGAAGATTTGTGAACTCCTCCATAAGCAGGGCGTCGACGAACCGACGGCCATCCAGGCCCAGGCCATCCCGCCGCTGTTCAAGGGCCGCGACATCCTGGCCCAGGCCCAGACTGGCACGGGAAAGACCTTTGCCTTCCTCCTGCCGTCGCTGCAGCAGATCAAGACGGATATCCACGCCGAACAGGTCCTGGTCATGGCGCCGACACGGGAATTGGCCCGTCAGATTGCCGACGTCGCCGATACGCTGGCACCGGAACTGGGCATCGACGTCCTCAGCCTCATCGGCGGCAAGACCATCGAGAATCAGCTGCAGAAACTGCACCGCCATCCACACGTCATCATCGGCACACCAGGCCGGCTCCTCGACCACTGCCGCCGCCATTCCCTCGACCTCAGCGGTGTCCGCCGGGTCATCGTCGACGAAGCGGACCAGATGCTCCAAGCCGGCTTCCTGGAAGACGTCGATACTCTCATCGGCCTGACGCCGAAACGGCGGCAGCTCCTCTTCTTCTCGGCCACCGTCCCGGATAAAATCAAAGGCCTGGCCAAGAAGCACATGCAGAGCCCGCTGGTCCTGAATATCCTCGAAGGCCAGACCATCGCCCTGGAAAACATCGAACAGCGCATCTACATGATGACAGAAGAACAGAAACTGCCGAAGCTCTGCCAGATGCTGACCGACATGAACCCCTACCTGGCCATCGTCTTCTGCAACACCAAGGAACGGACTTCCCTCCTGGCAGGCAAACTCATCGCCAAGGGCTTCAACATCGGCGAACTCCACGGCGACATGTCCCAGGGCCGCCGTAACCAGGTCCTGCGCGACTTTGCCAAAGCCAAGACGCAGATCCTGGTCGCCACGGACATCGCCGCCCGCGGCATCGATATCGAAGGCATTACCCACGTCTTCAACTTCGATGTCCCCCACGACGTCGACTACTACATCCACCGCATCGGCCGCACGGGCCGGGCCGGCAGTGAAGGCTTGTCCATCATGTTCGCCACGGCAGCCGATGAAAACTGGGTCCGCCGCATCGAACACAACATCCACGCGACGATCACCAAATATACCCTGACCGGTCAGGTGAAGGTCAAGGCCAGCAGCCGTCCGCCGAAAAAGAAAAAGACCTACAAGGACAAGCTGCCTGCCAGCACCTACCAAACGACCAAGGAAAAACGCCATAAACAGCGCCATAAGGGCGGAGACAACCGCCGGCGCCGCTAAGGAGGTCTTACTCATGAAACGTTATCTCACGATAGTCCTCATGCTCTTCACGCTCATAGCCGCAGGTTGTACGCCGGCGACGCCGACCAATTCCCAGCCGCAGAAACAGCAGACCCAGACCCAGCAGCAACAGCCTGGCGAAAGCAAGCAGGGTCAGGATACGAAGAGCCAGGCCGACACGAAAGAAACGCCGGTCGCCAACTTGCCGACCATCGGCGATACCCAGGCCGATTGGGAAAATGAATGGGGCCATCCCTACTCCCAGGGCGACACGATCCGCGTCTTCCATAATGGCCGCTACCAGGTCGTCTTCCAGAACGGCCGGGCCGTTACAGTGACTATCAAAGTCCAAGACGGTGAAAACGTCAATATCAGTGACCTCCTGCCGGAAGATGCCCAGAAACAATCGGCATCGTCGAAAAATATCGGCGGTTCCCAGATGGGCGTCGAAAAATGGCACAGCAAGACCCTGGAAAAAGCCTTATCCTCGACAAAAGGCAACTTCACAGTCATGAAACAACCGGGCAGCATCATCATCGACTGCACACCGGATTTAAAAAAATAATCAATGTAGGGGCGCCACGTGGGGCGCCCGCCTCTGAAAGATAGTGTAAAAAAGCTGTCGCCTCAAGGTGCGGCAGCTTTTTTTGTGCTGTAAGGATCGCCACGTGGACCCCATTAGGAATGTGAATGACTTTCTTAGCAATCTGGCTGGGAAATCCTACAACTTCTGAAACGGGCTCGCCACGTGCGAGCCCCTACGAGCCACGAACAACGGGCCACAACAAAAAAGCTCACGCAAAATGCGTGAGCTTTTTTCTATGGTGACCCGGCCCGATGCTAACGCGAACATATTCTTTAATTTTTATACAAGTCATTTTGCAGTTCTCGCTTGTGCGTAATACCGCTACTATGCCCCATAATCAATTTCATAAAAAAAGCCCCGGCAAATGCGCCGGGGTTTTATACTATATAATAATTTTTTTATGCTTGTGTTTCAGTGGTTTTAGTTACTGTTTTATTGAGCACATATTTAGCCAGGTAAATTGTGCCGTCAATGACGCAAGGCAATACAATACTGTCACGGATTTTGTTCCAGCCTGTTTCATTGGCTGCTTGTTCCTTGATTGTTGCCGTGAATTTGTCGGCAGCCGCTTCAATGGCCGGGAATAATTCAGCAATGATGTTTTGCGTCAGCTGCTCTTTTACTTCTTCTGTAATAGAATTTACGTCCAATGCATTTACAATAGTGTCACGTGCTTCTGTCCATTTGCTCATTTTTATCTCTCCTCACTGTAAGCTACATTCATAATCTGTCACGCCACGGGCAATCGCCGCTGCAAATTTATCCCAATCTTCAACTAGCAAACGCGCGTCATCGTCATTATCAATGAAAGCTGTCTCTACTAATACTGCCGGCATGTCGGTATGTTTCAACACTGCAAGCCCTGGCATTTCTTTTACGCCGCGGTCCACGGTTTTTAATGCATGGACAATCTGCCCCTGAATGCATTGAGCAAGATTGCCCCCATCGCTCATTCTGGTGTAACATTCCACTTCGGTGCCATGGGCGGCACTGTTCGCGGCATTGCAATGAATGCTGACAAAAATATCGGCTGGCCATGCGTTTGCATCTGCACATACTGCAACGGGCCGGTCGGCGTAATCGCTGTCATAATAAAGATTATCAGACTGTAAAAGCCGGCATTCACAGCCGGCCGCTTCTAAGTATTCCTTTACTTTTCCACCGATTTTTGCGGCTACGTCGCATTCACGTAACCCGCTGTTAGGATTAACGGCCCCGCTGTCGTAAGTTAAATCGTGGCCCGGATTAATATACACTCTCATTTCTCATTCTCCTTTTTTGTCGCTGCGGTTTTTATATTCCCGCCAATATACCCTAGCAATCCGCTGGCAATGCTCATTGCCAGTTCATTTTGATTATAAAAAATGGCCAGTATCAGCGCTGCTACGAGGCCGATAATGACCGCCAAATCTACAACATTTATTTTGTCAAACATGTTCACCATCCCCTGGCTGATGCGGAAGATTTACAAATCGCTGATATGTCTTTGATACGATATCATTGCCGCCTAAATCATGATAAGATAAATACATTTTGTTGATGACTTCTACCTTATGCACGGGGCACCATCCAGCGTCTATGTGATAATCCATTACATCAATCAGCCTATCTCTAAGCATGGCAACAACGCCCTGGACTAGTGCCGTATGTTTCTTCTCTGCTTCGTCCTTTTCCGCTTGTTCTACTACTGTGCGCTGTTTGAATTTCCATAGCAATATCCCTGATAGCACGCCTGACAACACTGACGATATTCCGGTTAGAATCAATGTTAGCCATTCCATCATATCATCCTTCTTTCGTTGTCGTCTGATTACTGTCGCTTCCTTTATATGCAATACAATCTTTGTTTGGGCAGCTTCCATCTGCATTCAGTTCACTACCACAATATGGGCAATACTTCTTTTTCTTCCAAAAGCTCATTCAATCTTCACTCCTTCCACGGCCTCTTTGTATGCTGCTGTCATGTCTTTGTAATCCTGCTGAATACTTGCCACTGCGTCTGCATTACCTGCCAGTTGCGCCGACTGTAACGCCTCCAGCATCTCACTTTTGTTCGATTCATATTCAAATTTCAAGGCGGCTTTTTCCACCGCTGCTTTTTCTTCAGCAGTCGGTTCAGGTGGTACATAATCTACAGGCTGCCCAGTTTCCATATTCCTTACACAACCGCCGTTAAGGTACTTGTTATATGTATCGGAGTCTACGATTTCTGCTACCGTTACGTTTTCGGTTTCTTTTACCTTTTTCAGCAGCTCTTCCACTTTTCCGGCATTCTTTTCTTTTTTAGGGTCAAAATCACAGATGTGGGCGCAAATTCTATTCCCGGAAGAATCAAAACCCACCCCATAATACTCTACATTTGTTTTAAACATATTCTGTCTCCTATAATACTAATATTATATTAAAATAAAGGGAGTGTTTGATTTGAAAAATCCAAACGGCTATGGCTGCATCCGCTTAATGAGCGGCGCCCGGAGGCGGCCGTACGCATTTATAGCTACCGTCGCTGGTAAACAGAAATATATTGCAGCGTTTGAAACATTGTATGAAGCTAAAATCTTTCAAGCGACTTATTTTGCGGATCATCATAAGGATCATCATCCTTTCCGTAGAAAATCCATCACATTTGCAGAGCTATATTTTCGCTGGCTTCCTTTTCATCTGAATGAAGGCGCTGAGTTGTCCGAAAGTACTAAAAGCAGCTATGAAAATTCTTTTAAGCATTGTGCTGCTCTTTATGACCGTCATTTTTCGGATCTAGAATTTTTAGAGCTTCAAGCCGTCATAGATGACATGCGTAATCATCAGCATTTATCGTATTCCAGCTGTAAAAAAGTCAAGAATTTACTAAGTTTGCTTTATCAATATGCCATAAAGTCAAATATATGTAGCACGAATTATGCTGCTCTTATATCAATCGGCAAAAACCGGCCTATTTATCCGCATCATATTATTAGCCGCCAGAAAATCAATAGGCTATGGAACCATACAGATGTCCCTGGCGTCGATTCTGTGCTGATTCTTCTTTATACCGGACTTCGCGTCAGTGAGATGCTGCAGATTGAAAAGAAAAACATAAATCTTCGCCAGCGTTTTATTCGTATTGCCAAATCAAAGACTGCTTCTGGCATTCGTGTCGTTCCAATCCATCCAAAAATAATGCCTTTTATATTGAGTCGTCTTTCAAATCCCGGTATCTTCTTAATTTGCGATTCTTCCGGACGTCCCTATGACTATGCCAGGTATCGCTCATCTGTCTGGAATAAGGCAATGAAATTAATTAACGGATCAAATCACACGCCTCACGATACCCGCCACACAGTCGCGACGCTGCTTGATAATGCTGGCGCCAACGAGACTGCCAAAAGGCGGATTCTGGGCCACGCTGGCGGCGACATTACAGAACGCGTTTATACCCATAAAGGACTTAGGCAGCTTAGGAAATGCATTGAGCTTTTGAAATAAATTGCTCATAATTTGCTCAAAATAAAACCGTTCCCGACGCTTACTATCAGCTTTCGGAAGCGGTTTCTTTTGTCTATGATTCGCTATTTTTAAAATTGATAAATATATCGTATCTGCACGCTTTTTAATGTAACATAACTACGACAAATAGCTTTAACATAACATTCTCATTTTTTCAAAAATAATTGATAATATCTACATTTTTAGCACTTTTATCAACTTCTTTCGATATACTAAACAGTGGGGATATTGTGTCATAACCGGAATCAGTCAGTATAAAGTATCTCCTCCTATTACAATGAGTCGCTGCCTAAATGGTGTTATATCAGATCATGGCATGGGTCGGTATTCTTTTGGATTTGACCCAGATACCCTTATCATAAGTGGGCCTGGGGTATCGTCAGATACTAGGTGTCATCTAATTATAATTGGATTAATGTAAACAGTGGGTATATGCGCTTGCATCTGACATAAATGTCGGGCATGATTTTAACTTGCCGCTAAGTTGCTCCGTCTATGCGTATTCGATTTGTCACCAGGGATCAGCTCCAGGTGCTACAGGCATCCAGGATGGAAAAGCATACGATTCCGGATGGAACGATACCCCTGTATGGATTATCGCCATCGGCAGTAAGTAAACAGTGGGGAAGATATAGCTTGGGCAATCCCGATGGCGGATGGATTACATTCCCCGTTTCTTTTTCTAATACTAAATATGTTATAAATGTTACTCATTACAACAGTCTTTCAGAAAGAATAGATATATACACGGAAGTATCTTATTTGGCTACAAGCCAGTGCTACATACGCTCATCGAAAGAATCTACTGAAGTTCACGTAATAGCAATAGGATACTAAACAGTGGGGATATACACAAAACATTAATCCAGGCAATATCAAAACTGTGGCACTACCCATATCAATATCAGTTTGCCTAGAGGCATATTGCACATGGAACGCTCCAACAGCAGCAATCATTGTGTCGGGTAATAATACCGCCGCCATTTCCGGCGATAATACTAGTGTCACTATTGGCGCCTCAAAAGGTTCAATAAGTACAGCATCCTACAGATGGCTGTTGATTGGTAAGATCTAAACAGTGGGGACTTGCTGTGATAACCAATCCGGTGGAAAAAATCACACTACCACTAACAAGCACTATGCTAATAGGAATTGCCGGCGATGGCGGTAACGGTAATAACTCTGCTGGCTTTAATAGTAGCCTTTATATTTACACTACAGCAAATGTCTACCCTACCGGCATAGCCTTTATAGCTATATGTAAGTAAACAGTGGATAAAAGGACAAGGTATAGAAGTAAAATGCACTTACCCTCTGGCAATGATGCAGTTTTTGACAGCGGCCGTTGCGCATCTTGACAACTCACCAAATATTTATCATGACAGGTTGACAATGTTTCAGATTCATGTTCCGTCAAATACTTCTTTAACGGTTGTATCACAAGCAACATCTGGATCCCCAGAGTTTTTTGTTTTGATAATCGGGAGGTAAACAGTGGGGAAGAGTATCGGGGACGCCTAACGATTATTTTATTTGGGATGGCGCAAAAGGATACGAAGGACAGGTTAACACAAACCTGCCCATACAGTTTAAAAACTCAGCTTTATTTGCAGTTGCCAATATTTTAACGGATGCCGAAAACGTGGTAGATGAAAAAGCAGAGTGCTGTAACCTGGGACAAGGAACATTGACGTTGAAAATAGCAAGCAGCCATCAAGGCCAAACATTAATAGCCTGCTACTTTATCTTGGGGTATTAAACAGTGGGGAATCACTAATGCGGTCAATGGGGAATTTTATACCTATCTAATTACGTTTAGTAGCGTACCAATAGTGGTTGCAACACACGATGGTCAAGTTACGCAAGCTATACGAATTTATGATAAAAAAACTACTGGATTCAACCATGACAATAGATACATCGGTAGTAATGATTTGGCAGAAGGCGCTGATTGTATGTTCATCGCAATTGGATATTAAACAGTGGGGAACAGTTAATAGTCAGACTTACATTAATCTCCCCATATCAGCAACAATATTACGATATACCGTATCAATATGGGATGATAAGAACTCGTCGCATTTTATATCAGTAACCGGGACTGCTGATGGGTATATACAAATCGTCAACGCTACCGGCGTTTCAACTGGGACGTGCTTTTATTTAGCCATCACCAAGTAGACAGTGGGGAAGTCAGATAGTAGCATTAAACGGTATAACTCAGAGCTTCACCCTGCCATTGACTATCTCATATGCTATGGCTGCTGTAATGACAATGAGGAGTGGTGACTTTCCCGGTTATGTGGCTTGCCCATACTGGTCGGAGTGTACGAAAGATACAATCATGATTACCCCTGACTACGAAACGGGCCAAGGATATACCGGCACAGGGAAAAGCACGGTCACATGGATACTGCTGGCCATATAGACAGTGGGGAACTTATAATGTCATTTGTGATTATTTACAGAGGCCGCCTGATGGCAGGTATGAAGGGAATGTAGTGCATGCACTCCCTTTGTCATTCTCAAATGCATGCTACGCTGCTCTTGCCAACGTGGCTGCTGATGTAGGTGGCCCCAGCGATGAAGCAGCATCTGTCAGACAAACAACTACAAGCTCTTTTCAGCTTTGGGGAGAAGTTTCATTGGCAAATGCTACTATCACAGCTTCATGTGTCTTTATAGGGCAATGAATCATTTACCGATTGCAATCTTTTCAACATTTCATGTGCAAACAGCAACCCAATGGCCCCAAATTACTGTATTCCCATCCCTACGTGACCCATAAACTACAAAAGATCCTGAAGTATATGAACAAGTAGATATAGAAAGGTCATTAGCAACGGTATTTTCATCATTCATTACTACACTGACTGGAAGCGCGTTGATTGGCAAGTAAATGCGAGTATTAGAATTGGTTGATTTTACATATCCCCACTGTCTATTTGCAAACAACAATCCAGTCTGACCAAACACCACCATTCGTCCACGCTTGCTGACGATACGTAAAGCTAGACCCGGTTCTATAGTTCGGCCCGATTGTGGCTTGGCATGAATAGGTTTCACAGCAGCATATTGCTGCCAGTATAGCTCCTGCTGAGATTGGCATAGTTATTGTTTTGGATACTTCCTTATTTGTAGCATCCTGTATTATTATTCCCCACTGTTTAAAGACTACCAATCATAACGCATGCTGTGGTATGTGATGACAAGGACACGCTTCCACCGTTTGTGATGCTCAATGTTATGATATTTGCCGATGATAATCCGATGCTATTGTCGGATGCGGCGGATATCGATGCATATAGTAATGAGGTATTTTGTAACCAAGAGGTAGGATAAGCTTCTCCTGTTAAGATTTTTAAAACTTTCTTTACTGTGACTGGATACTCCCATGTCATGATGCCGTTGGCGTATTCCTTTGTTGCTATTCCCCACTGTATAATTATATTTCCAAAAAATGACCCTAAACAGATATATCCATTTTGCTCAGCCAAATATCTAACCCCTGACGCCGTAAGCACCATTTTTAACAATTGCCCGAACCAGCTGTCTGTTGTTAATGCACTGATTGCTGTAATTGCTGTCGTTAATGCCATCTTTTTTATGATGTCATCGCCCAAATTAGCTATCTTTTCGCACAATCCAAATAGCTTACTATGCGCTGTTGAGTCGTCATTGTGCGCCGCGAAGGCTTGAGCGTGGGCTGTCGTTGTTTTATCATGGTTATTAATTTTTTCTTCTACTTGCGCTTTTGTCAGATAAACGATACTTCCATCAATTGTAACGTTGATTTCCGCTTCAGAGCTAATGTATACTTCTACTTCAAATGTATTTTCGTTAGTCGGCGTTTCTTTGGATGGAATATAGTCATATGCCATCCCCGCATTTGAGTAGCTATATAATACTTCGTTTCCATCGTCTAATTTTGCAAATATACCAATTTCCCGGTTAATAAATCCAGTGTCCAGGCTGCTATTGCTACAATTAAAAATTAATGTGATTTTTTCGCCTGTATCAGATAATACAGTGTCTACAATTGGCAGTGACATTTTTTCGCTTTTCAGAGCCGTAAATGTTTTGATATCATCATTATCAGTCAATGTTCCGCTGCCGAATGCACCTCGTGTAAAAACTAATTTATGTCCGTTTACTGCTTGAATTAACATTTTATCGCCGTTAGTGGTTGGCGTCATATCTGGAAATTGTGCCATTAGTTAATACCCCCCCTAATTTTTATATGGGAATAAGAATGGATTATTTTCATTCTTACATGTAATGTACCTGGTTGTACTGACGTTCTTACATCTGTTCGCGTTTTTATTTTTATTACATTGTGTTCCCTGATTCTCGCGCTACAATGCAGTTGTCGGTTTGCTCTTGTAATCGTTGATAGTTTGTAGCCAATATGAGCTGGTATATACGTTTTTATTGCCTGGTGAAGTTTGCCATAATCTGTAACTTGCCCACCATGGTAGTAAATCTTTATTGCATAATCCTTTGGCAGGTCTGCGACTTCCGCTTTTCCATCGGCTATATACGTGTTAACCAACCTTGTCATAAAATTAATGGTTACTGTCTGCGTTCCTTTTATTTTGGCTAAAATCCTATTGCGTCTATCTTCATTCCTAAGATTTTTATTGACATCAATACCAAGGAACGTCTCCCATTTTTCAAGAGCATCTGTTGCCGTCTCTACAAAAAATTGCTCTAATAGTTTTTCCATATCAGCTCGTTGCAATTCATGCCCCTGTGATTCAGCTTTTAGTATCGCCAAAAATACGGGATCTTTTACAAGGTATTCTGGTAAATATTTTGATAGGTCTACTGGCCCCTTCCGGATAAAGCTATTCAAGTTCTATCACCTCCAGTGTGCTTAGTCGTGGTAATTTTTCAGCAGCAATAGTAATGTATTGGATATCTCCATTCAGCTTCAATTCGTCATAGTCTGATATCACCCCCGTTGCCAGCATAATTTGCCCGATTTTAGCAATACTGATAACCGACGACGCTGTCATATAATCACTTGAAAAGCCTTCATCAATCAGATAGTCATTAATCGCCTTTTTTAGTACATCTTTGTAAGTGTCTTTATAGGCTGTAACTACTCTAACCCGGGCTGATACAGTGACATCTAAATATGTTGGCGTAGATACTGTTACAGTTGCGCCTATCGGCTTAACTGTATCTAAATATGCAGCTACTTGATTTATCAGATTCGTGCTGGCAATGTCTTTATTTTCATCTATGATGGATACTTTGACAGTTCCATTCCCCTTCCATAACGGGATGACCTGACAATTGCCAACACCAGCTACTGATAGTGTCCACTCCCTATAGTGGTTAGCGTTTCCAGATGTAATCGGATTGCGGACATGTAACAACAGCCGGCTTAACAATGACGCATCCGTTTCCGCATCATATCCGTCACTCATAGCATTTTCATTCGTGACGGATGATATGCCAGTAATAGTTACTGGTATTTTCACGACAGTTCCCGCTGCAACATTCCCTTTTTCGCCGGCTTCCACAGCTTCAACATTGATATCCGCTGTGCCATTTATAGTCGTTGTATTTACTGCCTGGAATTGTATTCCGCCGTCTGTACTAAAAATAGCGCCGCTATTAACGACACCTGTCCCGGTTACTGTTACTATCCCTTTTGCTTTTACCGCTTCTTTGCGGTCAATGCCAAATTCGGCAGCCCTCATTGTTAAATACTGCCCCCATGAGGTTTGAGCAAAAGCCGCATCGACAATCAATGACATTTCAGCGTAGCTTTTTTCAAACTCTACAGCATTAGCCGCTAAATTATCGCCAATGAATGTCCCTTCGATGGTTGATACCTGACCGTTTAATTCTTTCTCATAGATTGTTTTTAATTCTGATTGTATAGATTCCTGTGTTTTTGCTTCAAACATTTTTACACCTCAATCTTTACAGTCGTTTCTCCGTATATTGTTTTTACGTCAATCGCCAGGGTAATTTTCTTCTTTTCCTGTTCCGTACTGACAAGATATACGTTCTTAATATATGGATTGACTAGCAGCGCCTCTGAAATATAAGTAAATAGTTCATTTTTTGACAACGTATCATTTGGCGTTTTGCCAAGAAATTTATCTTCAATCTCACAACCATAATCATCAAAATAGGCTCTGTAGCGGTATCTTTGTACCAACAGAGCCTTCTTAATCCAAATCTTTAAACCCTCGTTTTTGGTTTTTATGATATGGTTCCCATATTCATCATATAAAAATTTATTCTTATCAAAATCCCAGTCAAATTCTTTAAACTCCGGCAGAGCTGCTGATTTCGTTGCAATAGCAGACGTCCCCGCCGTCATAAACGGATTAGCCATTCCCATCAAACCTCCGTAGTTTGGCATGCACTATAAACTGTTGCCCGCTAATGTTATCGTCATCACTATAGACCGGTTCCATGGATACTTTATCTCCTGGTGCCCATGTGTCTGTCAAAGACTCATCATTATTAATGGGATGGTTATGACTTTCATATGCAGCGTCACCGGACCCTCCACCTTTAAAATCAGTTTCGCCTACCATATGGCGGGTGTGTCCCGGAACCCAATACTCATCAATGTACAAACGTGTTTTATCTAAAATCATCCCGTCGCATTGTATTTTTATTTCAGGCGGTGGCGATATGATAGTACCTATACGTGTTCCTTTTTGTATCGACTGCTGTGTCAATTTTCGGAATAAATTCAACAGTCCCTTATATGGATCTTCATTTTTCTTCATCTGTTCACCCTCTTAATAATGTGAGGTCTTAATAATTCGCATCGGTGTACCACAATCACTATAATCGCCGCTGTGTACTACCATATTCTGACTGCTGCTATTTCCAATATATCCGCCATTACCATCGTAAATCGTGACATGCCCATCAGCTCCTTCGCTGGTGTAATATACAATGCAGTCCCCTTCTTCCAACTGGCTTGCATCAAAATCTATAACTGGTACGCCCGCGGCATTTGCATCGCCTACCAATGTCGGCACACTGACAACTCCATTATTACATTCATCAGCAAGGAACGGGCTGTAGTAGCTCCCAACTTTCGTTGCCGCTTCACAGCATCCTTCTGTCCCATTATCCATAGTCTGATAGCCCCATGCATTCCATCCTGCCTGCATACCTGCGGAAATATTCAAATCGCCACCCCCACTTGCTGTATTGTACGTCTTTTTCCGGCCCTGTGATGCTGATTTGAATACCGGCGCTGCAAGATCCTGCTGCTCTATTTCCGGCTCTTCTTTTGTTTCCGGCATATATTCCAGTGTCAGTGACATCGTATGTACATTATTCTGAAATTTATGATCATCTGATTTAATAAAGAAATTGCCTTTTAACTGTTCTTCCTGAATGGTTATCCCATAGCCGGTGATACATTGGATATTCCCAATGCCTTCAAGGCTGCTATCTTCTTTTAGCCGTTTCAGCATCGCTTTGGCTGCTTTGACATTATCTACGCTTTCCCCTGGTTTTGCCGGTTGCATCTTATAAATATCTTGTATCATTCCATAATGCGTTACGTCATCATTGATGGTAAATACCTGGCATATATTGCCGACGTCATCGACCGCTTTAATCCGGTTCACCATATCTTCAATAGACTGACTGTGTTCCGTATGTTCGATATTCACCCCATCTGTTGCCGTGTAATCAGCAATCAGCTCACCTTTTTTCACAGCAGTTATTTTATCTTCAATGCATAGCACAGTAAACTCAATGCTGCCATTCGTGGTGTCCGCTTTCGACTTTTCATTAAAGATCTTAAACATCTCTGTACAACTTTTCTCATCTGCCAAATAGTTAATAACCGTAGGCAGGCTTGGGATGTTCTCAGATACTTCGATACCTATTTCGCTACAAATAGTTTTTATTGCGTCGGTAATCGTTACGTTCTGGAAATTAAGCTGTATTTTTGACTTTGCCAAGTAAATTAAGTCATCATATGCCACATACTCAAATGTAAATCCAGACGTATTTCGTTTTTCAAAAAATATACGCCCGCTAAAAAACATGACTTTGGGTTGTGTATCATCTTCATAATAGGCATAAATAAAGCCTCCCATCTTCAATATTAAGGCCGGAAAATTAACATCTTTTACCGCCGTATTATAGGCAAGCTTAAACGACAGCTTTCGAGCCGCCTGGTCAATATCGCCGTTCCACTCTACATCAATCACATATGGCGTGATATCTTTCATCGTTGTCGGTTCTGTATAGCTTTCGCCATTTTTCTTTTTTTCTTCCAGTGCCTGTTTTTCTTTCTCTGTCATGGGAGGATCTGAATAATACATTGTTAAAATCATAGCTCATCACCACAAAATCAAATCCTTATCATTTATTTTTACTCCCTCTTTAACAGTCCGTATGACTGTCCCAACATCAATCCCACCGCTTTTTACCATAGCTTTGTACAGGTTAATACGGTTAGTTGCTTGTTTGGCAATGCTCATGTTTCGTTGTATTGCTTTAGCTGCGTTATCCATTGTATCGTTTCCAGCTACAGCAACAAAGGAGCTTTCTTGCACGGCTTCGGATACTCTGGATTTCAGCCCAGTGACATCATTGATTGTGTCCGTTGCCGGCATGATATATCTATATTCTTTTAGGGATATTGAAAAATAAACATCGCCTGTGCTATCGTGCTCGCCATATTTAAAATTATCAATTGTACATGACATATTGACTGACGTTCCTGATATCGATATCGTACACGCCTGCCCCGACTGTGCCATATCATCAATCTTCTGACAAGCTGTATATGGATCATCACTTGGATAATTAGTTTCCCATCCATAATACTGGGCCGGAAAAAAAGATGAGAACGTCAGCGTCTTCAGTCCCCGTTTTCCAATCATATTGATATCTCCCAGTGAATTGACATTGACGACATTGTTATTATAGCTGTTCTCTACATCAAAACTGGGAGGGGCTACGGGAAATGTTACGCTGCTGCTATTGCCACTTAGTACTAATGTCGCCCCAGTCTCGCCATCGGTGCCTAAAAATGCACCGACAACTTCACTAAGAAAACTCAAGAAGCTGGCCATTTATATCGCCCCCGTGTTAAGATTAACGGCTCGTGTTTCCAATTCAAAGAATATTTCTGATGCAATCCGTTTGATTTCCCGCTTTTCATCGCCAGTATTCGCAAAGTTTGCATTGCTGATATTGATATTGATATCACCACCAAATCCGCCACTCATGCTGCCCATTTTATACGCCTGCTGTACAGACTGATCATGTGGTATAATCCGGGTCCCGGATGGTAAATCAACGATTTCACCGCCGAACCTGTCATTTATTACCGCCGGGCCACCGCTGAAATTGCTTGTACCTGTGTACAATGTCGGAATATTCACGCCAAAATGCTGGCCGCCTACACCCGGTACCCAATCCGGGATATCTACGCTAATAGAATTTATTCCATTAATGACAGCGTTGATAGCTGCTCTAATCCCGTCTAATACCCCGGAGCATATCCCTTTGATACCGCCGAAAATGCTGCTGAAGATTTCCACAACACCTTGCCATGCTAAGCTCCAGTCGCCAATGAACACTCCGGTAATAAAATCAATTAACCCTCCAAATACGCCAATAGCCGCGCTAACGATACTTGAAACAATTTCAATGGCACTTACAAATACGCCGGTAAATATATCGGCCGCGGCAATAATACCGGCGATTAATACGCCGCCTAGAATACTTGCCAGGAACTCAATGATATGGGCCAGCCTGTTAAGTGTTGTCCCCTGAGAATTGAACGCATTAACTAACCGGCTCCATGCATTCCCCACCCCTTCCAAAGCTGGACTAATAGCCTGCCAGGCTACAGAAAAGGCATTTTGAATCTCATTCCACATGCTGGTAAAGAATGGCGCTACTTTGTCCCAGTGGTTATAAAGTATATATGCTGCCCCGGCAATGGCCATAATCGCAATGCCACCAGGTGAAAACATAGCACTCAAACCAACTCGGCCAATCGTTAACAGTGCCCGGCCAAATCCTAATACGGCATTCCTTGCCCCATTCAGCATAGCCGCCATGCTAAAGGATCTAATCATCGTCATGACTCTAGTCCCGGCTTGTGCTGCTGCACTCCCAATCTTGCTTAATCCGGAAGCTCCCGTCGTTCCTAAAAACGTTAATGCACTTCGCCAGCTCCCGATATTCATGCCATTCCGTAAAACGCCCATCACTTTGGAAGCCGTTCCGCTCAACTGTATAAAAGCGCTGCGTACACCTAATACGCTATAGCGTAATAACAGGTTTGTTTCACGCCCGCCTTTTAGTACATTGCCAATGCGTGAATACATCATAATCATAGAGCCGCCGGCTTTTAATACTTTGCTCATAGCAAAACTGAAGGCAGTAAAGCCAACAACCGACAACGCTATATTCGCAACGACGCTACGAGTGGCCGGGCTTAACCCGCCTAAAAAATCGGCAATGCTTTTAATCGCATCAGCTGCTGTCTTTACACTCGGTGCCAGGGTAGATCCAAACGATATGGCTAGGGATTCAACTGCACTCTTCATCGCATTGATAGAGCCTTTTAACGTGTTTTGCATCTTCACATACGCTTCGTGAGATGATCCAGTAGAGTTTTTAATTGAATCTTCTACTTCTTTGTATGCTTCTGGGCTTGTCTTAATCAATGTTAATAATCCGCTAAATGCATCTTCCCCGGCTATTGCTTTCGCTATCCCGACTTGCTGAGTATCTGTCATGCCATCCATAGCTTCTCGCATCTGGCTGATTGCTTCTGTAATCCCCACAAAGGAACCATCGGCATTTTGCAGGTGTAGCCCTAATTGGTCTATAGCTGCTGCCGCTTCTTTTGGTGGCGATGCCAGCCGTGACATTGTAGATCTAAGGCTTGTCCCAATTGTAGAGGCTTCAATCCCATTGTTACTCATAATGGCCATGGCTGTTGATAATTCTTCGATGTTTACGCCTAGTGCCGCAGCTGGTGCCCCGGCATACTGCATAGCCAGCCCAAAGTCAGCCATACCTAATTTAGATACATTAGCGGCCATCTGTACGACATCAGCGACATGCTGTGTGTTTTCTGCTACATCGCCGGTTTTTAAATTCCATATGTTCAATGCACTTGTGATGACATCGGACGTTGTGGCCATATCTTCCCCGGATGCTACAGACGCTTCAATAATGCCTGGCATAGCTGCCATCGTCTGCTCCGCATCAAACCCGCCGGCTGCTAATCGGTCCATAGCCTCGGCCGCTTCGCTGGCGGTAATCGGGAAGTCGTGCCCTAATTTCAGGGCCGTTTCTTTCATCCGTTCTAATTGTTCTCCCGTTGCCCCGGCTTTTACCCCGGCTCCGGTTATGGTATCTTCAAAATCCATGAAGGTTTTAGTGCCCAGGGCGCCAAAAGCAGATACAGCAGTAGCGGCTGGCATCATTGTCGAAGCTATGCTGCCAAATCCTCGCCCTACATTTCGCACATCTCTACCTAATTGTCGATTAAGACGTGAATTTTCTTCCATGTTGCTACGTATCCGACGTAACGGCTCACTGACTCGGTCCGTTAATTGCATAACAACGTCAATAATGCTAGCCATCTTCTCACTTCCCTAAACTTCTAATCCGTTTGATTTCCTTTTCCCGTTCTTCTAGTTCTGTTTCCATAAAAGCGGCTAAAATGATCTTTTCGCCGTATCCGGCGTTATAATATTCCGATGGCCGTAGCCCATGTGATACCCACAGTTCATACATGAGCTTGACGCTGCCATCGGATTTGATTAGTTTTTTACTTCTTCAAAATCATCTTCGCTTTTATCCATGCCGGACAAATCCCCGATTTTCTCGGAAATCTTGGTAATTTCACCGCTTGTTAAAATCTTAGTAAACAAATCTTCTTTGGTCGTCGCATTAAACCGCTTCAAAACGCGGGGATCATTAAATTCTTCATTCGTAATCCCTTCGGCCAAACAGCTTACGGCCAATTCCATGTAGTCCACTTCCGGGGCACGGCCCTTTTTCCGTTTTGTCGCCATGTCCTGCAGCTCTTTAATCCGGCGGAACTTGATTTCCTGCAAGTGTAAAATAAACGGCACCCCTAACAACTTAGAGAGCCGTTTTACTTCATAATCTTCCGTTTGTTTTGCTGTAATCTTATCCGCATCAGCGGCTAAAAGCGCATCTACTAAATTCATGTGCTACCTCCTAATCGTTTGCCGTATCAATGACGTCAAAATCAGTAAACGTAAAATCATAATCATCGGTGGTCAGCTTCTTCGCTTCCCAGTCCATTAGGGTTAATTTATCAAATGTTGCATCCCGGATAACGACACGTTCGGAGCCGATAGCGTCCGGATCATCCAGTTTAGCTACGATAGTGCAAACTGTCTGGTGCCCGTTTTTGATATTATCACCCATCTTGTTAATAAAAAACGAGCTGACATGGTTCATTTTGACATTGCCAGAGCCTTCTGCCCCGGTTGTCTTGTACTGCTTGAACCGCTTTTTGACCTGGTTAACTTCTTCTTTGATTAATTTTATTTCCGCTTTAAAAGCAGTGACTTCAGCTATTTTTTTACCGTCAATCCAGACTTCGCCTTCGGTCCCGCTCATAACTTGCTGCGCATTAAATTCATCCATGGTATCACCTCCTAAATATCAACATCAAGGCTGATATCTTCCATTGCATCAAGAATAACAACGCTTGCTTTAAGGAATACTTTCTTTTTCGTATCAAGCTCTTTGATTTCCTGATCCGACATATCAGCTAATTCTTCTTCCGTGTTTTTCCCGTTGGAAATACGCCAATTCTTGATAGCGTCAACGTCTAAATCAATCGTGCTCTTCCCTTTTTGCAGCAGTCGGCCTTTTTCCAGTTCCAGAAAATACCCTTTGATTGCCGACATCAGCAGACATTTGTTATCGTAGTCGTTCGTATACTTGCCGATATAGCTATCTTCCGCCGTTTTCCGGATATCCACATACATCATATCCATTACGTCCACGGTCTTGATTGTCTGGTATGCTTCCAGTTTGTCCTGCCCAGTCGTCACAAGACTATTTATAGCACGGCTCATTTTGAATTTTTCTTTGTCATACCATACGAAAAATTCACCGTTATTTACTTTTTCATCGCGTTCGTCCGGGTCGTACTGATCACAATCAACGACTTCACTCAGCGGCGCGTATGTCGCTGAAATGGTCATCGGCGTACCACAAATCAGACCGGCAATACGCGGCGTATATTCTGCGCCGGTATACTTTTTGGTGCTCGTTGTAATAAAGGTATTGGTGAAGTTGATAATCCCTTCATTATCGCCTTTATATGCCGGCAACACGACTTTAATTCTATTTTTCATGTTGTCACGCTGGTTCTTTATCCAGGTGCCGACGGTTTCTTTTTGTGCCTCTGCGATTGTCGGGATTGCCAGGTAATCCCAATTTTCATTGGCAATGGCTTTCAGCGAGGCTGTGAATTTGTCGGCTTCCGTGCTTTCCGATTTGGCCATTAAATATACTTTTACCCGCCGCGGGGATTTCTGATAGCCAATAAAAGACTTGGTAATATAGTCTTTATTTTCATCACTCAACGATGATGGAATGCCGTCAATCGTATATAAGGTGAACGGGTTTTTAAGGGCGGCTACGGTTTCCGTCCCTTCTGTGTGGTCTTTCAGTAACGTTTCAATCGTCGAAGAATCTTCTTCCAGCAGCAGCATTTCAATGCCATGTTGGCTCCGTTCCACTGCTTCAATGCCTTTTTCGCGGAATGCAATATCTACATTAGGCATGCCCAGTTTTGGCATAGTATCCACGCTCCTTTATAGCTATAATTCTTTAATTTTCGTTTCCATTTCGACTTCATCCAGCGTATCGGTTGTAGTTTCTTCGCTGCTACGGTCGATAGCTTCCAGATACGTAATATTGATACTGACCCGTAAAATATCGTTGTCCTCTCCTGCCGTGTCATCGCTGACCGCATCCACATGCAAAAACCTGTCATTTACATGTATTCCCCGCCCTACAGCGGTAAAGATCTTTTCGAAGACGTCCATGTAATGGCTTTGTTTCCGGTTGCTGTCCTTTGGATAATATGTGACGTAGATAGTCACTTCTTTTTCCGTAAATTCTTTTGTTTGTGGCCGGCTTGTTGAGATGATCCCGATAAAAAAGCATGGCTTTTTAAAATTTTCCTTTACTTCATCGGCATAAAAAAAGCACCCCGGGAATGTTTTTTCCAACAAATCCTTGGTGCTTTTCACAATATCCGTACGTGTAATTATCTGGCTCAAAACTTATCACTCAACTTCTCATATAAATCAGTGTGCATTTTTTGCACTATGTCCGGTTTCTTTGCGGCGACAGTCTTATCTTTGAAATGTGTGCCAGGCTGATGCCCAAAAACGCGCCCGCTGGGTGCTACTTTCGCGTGCCCGCGCTCTACCAAATGATAATGTGGCGCCGTATTCCAAATCACGCCCTTAAATGTATCGCCAGAATGGCCCTCCATGTCATGTTTCCAGCTTTTATTTAATTTATGCTTATGCTCTTTGCCGCTATCCGGTGTTGCGTTTTTCAGTTCTTTTTGCATGGTCTTAGTGGCTTTTTCCAGAGCTTCTTCACATTCATAAGGGAACCTCTCATTAGCTATGTCTATCCGATTAATAAACTTATCAATCGTCATCATCCGCACCTCGTTTCCTTTGATTTACCATGAGTTCCAGCTTTTCATGACGCATATATGGGTCAATGGCGGTTATGACGTTATACAGGTTATCGCCATACTGAACGACCGTATTTTCATCTATGCCCTTACGATACCGGATGGTTATTTTCAGCATATATGTCGAAGCGTCTTTATTGGCTTCATACTGCTCATAAAAAGACTTGCCCCGTGCCGGCTCGATTCTGGCATATACCGGATGTCCTACCAGATCTACAAACTGCTGCTCATAAAAGCCGTTGTCGTTCTTTACATCTTTATAGCCCAGCAGATGCACCCGCTTATCAAGCGTACCTATTTTCTGCATGGTATCACTCCCAGTATTGCAGTTGTGTAATCATGCTGCGGATTGTAAAGCTATAGTCGTCCTGTTTGGCTTCATTGCGATTTTCGTAGAGCTCGGCAATGATTGCCAGTTTTGCCATATCCGCCGACGCTTTGAAATTCTCATCGTTTTCATAATGGCTGCTATAATCAGTAACGGCAGACGCTAAATACGCATCTGCCGTTTTTTCAAGCTGATTGATTAAATTGTCGTCGTCATCATGATCAACTCTGAGATATGTCTTGATATCGTCGATTGTCATTCAAACCACCTACGCATTGGCAATCTGCAACAATACAACCGCGTCTTTATCCAGCATCTTTACATCGTACCGTTCGATTGCCCGGATATAGGTAGCATAGCGCGTAAACCCGGCTTCTGTCGATACGGCTACTTCTACGCCTTTTCGGTCGTAAAAAGCGACTGCATCGCTCATGCTGCCAACAAAAAACGGGATTTGCCCCTCTACTGTAAGCAGGCTGTCCGGCAAAGATACAATCTGATGCCCGCGCAAAAGTAACTGCTGCGGATTAGCTAAATCCGGCGTCAGCAGCGGTCTTTTTTGTGCGTCATCTAATTCTGCCAGATAGTCAATCCCCGTCTGATTGGTAAAGATTTTAGCACTCAAGCCAATCGTCGGGTCAAGGGTCTTAAAGATGGCTTTCACAATGCCCTTATAGTCGGTGATTGTCGTAGCAGACAATGCTTTCAGCAGGCTCAAAATGCTTGCATTTTCCGTGTTTACCGCTTTACGCGTGAAGCGACGGCCAATAATCGACATGATATTTACGTCATTGTCGGCCAAAAGCTGATTAGAAACCGGGATAATATCACCATAAGTTTTGACATTATATGTTTTCTGTTCAAAGTCAAAATCAGACTGCTTGATTTCGTTCAATTCGTCAAACTCCGTCAATACGCCCGTTTCAGTACCCATGGCCGGCATTCTCCCGCTTAAATACGTTACCGGGGTAATATTGCAGTATGGTTTCAACGATACCATCTGGCGGCGATATTCATATACCGTATTCATCTGTTCTTCCGGCACTACGTAGCCGCCTTTTTCCGGAGAGGCTTCTACAAGTCCCGGCGTACCCGCGGTGTTATATGCTGTGGTTTCTTCTTCCGTCAGCGGGCGCCCCAATACTAACTTATTAAAAATCCGGTTCTTCAAATTTGCGGTTACAGCCGTGTTCTTGTTTTCCGGTTCCAGTGGATTGTTTGTCACGTCCAATCCCTGGACTTTTTCAATTGCTTTCGCCGCATTGTACTGGTTAATTGCTTCTTCCAATTCTTTGGCTTTAGCTGCAGCATCGTCATACTGTTCTGCTGCCTGCAAATTTTCTACTTCGGTCTTGAGGTCATTAATCGTTCGTCTTAATTCTTCGCTCTTTTTCATTCTGCTAAAACTCCTTTCGCTTTTGCGACCGCAATCGTGATTTTATTGTTCAAATCCTTTTGCAATCTCTGTCGTTTTGCTTTCTGCTCCGCATCATCAGCGGCGTTCTGCTTTTTCCAGGCGGCTATGATTGCATCAGGGATATTCTTCATGTTTTCCGATTTCCCCGCTTTTGCGACCGTCTGTGTGCTATCCAATACGGTAACATTGAAATACTGTTTTGCCTGTTCTCCCGTCAGCCATGTTTCATTATTTACCATGTCATGAATCGTTTCCGGCGTTACGTCATCATTCGCGGCGTCGTTGTATACCGTTTCCATGCCCTCTTGGATAGTATTTAAAAAGGTAATGGCTTTTTCCAGGTCATCGGCATTACCTACAATGCCCGTGGCCGGTTTATGAATCATAAGGTAGGCGTTTTTAGGTATTTGTCTATCATCTGCGGCGAAAAATATTTGTGTCGCAATCGAACAACACCATCCATCAACTACCGCCGTGGTATGCCCATCATGTCGCTTGATCATATTGGCAATGGCTACGCCTGCTGGTACACTGCCGCCGCTTGAATTGATGTATACGGTCAAATCTTTGCCTTTCACATCGTCAAGCTGCTTTTTTATATCGGACGGCCATTGATACGCGTCTCCATCACCCCACCATGACACAATGGTGCCTTCGTCATCGTCGATGATATCCCCGGAAATATAAATTTCCGCTTTATCGGCGCTGTTTTCTACTCTAATCAACTATTTTCACCTCCTTTATTGCCTCTATAGGCGATACCAATATCTTGTAGTGCTACATATGAGCCGTTGACGATATGGACATCGCCGCCTTTTGTCGGCGGAATATCTAATTGCCGGCGCGCATCGTTCGGCGAATAGATGGACGTGCTAACGAGTTTTTGCAAGACGTCGGCTTGCTGTGTAGGATCACCTCTCAAAATCACTTTGACGTTAAATTTAAACTCTAGCCCGCTTTTCTGTTCTTTCCGCGTCAGCAGTTTCCGGTTTAATTCCTGCTCATACAGCGTGATATTGTATAGCAGCGTATCAACATAAAAGCTGAGATTTTGCGCGCTGCTGTTGGCATAGCTAGATTTACTGTAATCATTCAGATTATTCGGCTTTATTCCGAAGGCTGCAGCAATCTGCAGGGCATTGTATTTCTTCAATTCGTAGAATTGACTGTCTGTCAGTTTCAGATCTAACGTTTGAATGTCAAACCCAATCGGCAGCGTAATGATTCTCCGCCCGTTTTCCCTGGCTTGCTCTTCAATCCGTGACAGTAATAGGCTTTGCTTTTCTTTGCTTAAATCCCCTACGTATTTCACGACCGCATTAGCCGTTAATCCTTTTTGATACAAGTCATTTAAAAACTTCTGGCTGGCCTTACTGCCCGCCATATTCGTTGCCAGTATCTCCCTGACGCTTTTGCCGCTTAATCCACTATCGCCGGTTATCCAGCTCTTTACATGGATGATTTCATCCGGCAAAAACCAATAGCTGTTGCCGTTGCGTTCATCCATATAGCGGTAATAAAACGACCGCCTGGTAAATTCTTCGGTGTTGTTTACCCATATTTCAATACGCCGCGGGTCCAGGGGATAGATACCAATGAATTTACCGCCGTTCATAGCAATGTAGGCGTATGCATTGCCATAATGGTTGCGGCAATATTCCAAATACGTGAAAAACTGTATCGGCGTCATGTACTGATTGGGCTGCACATTGAACAGCTGCATAACATCATGGTCCATAATCCTGTTTTTATTCTCGTCCATGAGAGATAAAGGCATTTTCCCGATGCTTTCAGCCAGCGTTTTCAGACATGTAAAATAGGTGATTTCGCTTATATCCGGCCCGCCAGTGTTCGCCTGGTTATTAAAAAACAGCTCGTTGATAGTCGATAAGCTGATGACATCGGCACTATCAGAGCTGTTTCTGATCTTTTTCTTGATTTTGTCTAATAACTTCACGCGTTCTCACCTTCTTTCTTGTCGGTTATGCCCAGCCACATGTCCAGGGCCGCTTCTCCATCACCTTTATTGTCGTCTTTCAGCAGGAACCATATTTTCCATGCATCAATGATAGCGTCGATGGGGTCAATCCGTTCGGTCTGTGTCATTTTATCGACTTTGATTTCCCCGAATGAATTCGGGGCGGAAATAATGGCATTGACGACGCTCCATGTAAGCAAATCATTGTGTTTGTCATAGCGTACCTGCCTGGCTTCTACGGATAACTGGAAGTCTTTCGTTGTATCGTTCAATGACCGCGCCGACTGCTTGACTTCTGTCAAATCACAGTTCAGTACATCCTCTAAATCGCCTAAAAAGGCACTCGCATTGTGCGCATCATAGCCACAACCGACGATATTCAGATGATAATCATCTATGAGCTGCTTCAGGTCCGCAATGATTGCTTTATAGTCCGTTTTGATACCGTACATTCCCGATGTCAGCGTAATCAATCCATGCTTTGCCCATTCTCCATAAGGTGCTTCATCTGTTTTTTGATGTTCTGCCAGACGTAACTCCGGCATATATGACTTGCTCCATATGTAAACGTTATCGTCTGGGATTGCAAACAGCAGCGCAATAGATGTTAAGTCGCCGCCGCTTGATAAGTCGATGCCTAAATAGCAGTCATGACCGGCCATATCGGCTATCGTCAAATCACTTTCACACATCTTCCAGGCTTTAAGGTCAATCAATGAGCCGCCGGTATACGTTACCCATGTATTGAGCGATTTCGTCTGAAAGTTCACCAGGTCAGCGCCGCCTTTTTCTTTGGCGTCAATGGCTTTTTCGGCCATCCTGGCCATCATTGATTTGTCCAGCGTCGTGTCATCCTGCCACAGTATCAGCGGATTGGCCTTAGCCCAATTCTTAGGCTGCCATATATCATCGTCTTCATCCATTTCAGCGATATAAATAAACAGGGTTTCTTTCTTGATGACGCCTTCCAGCACCTTCTTACAAAATTGGTATTGCTGATAACAAGGGCCATTCAAGTTAAATCCTGCCGTCGTTATGGCGATGGTGAGAGCTGAGTCTACTTTGATTTGACCATCCAGCATGAGTTTATACATCTGATCAGACGCATGTGCATGATATTCATCGATAACCGCAAGGATGGACCGGAAGCCGTCGGCGGAAGTCGTGTCACGGCCAATCGCCTTTATTTCATTCCCCGTTACCAGGGAGAGGATGCTTGACACATAGTCCTTGACCTTATACAGCTGCTTCAAATCATTGTCGGAATAGATAAATTTCTTTACCTCTTTCCACACGATTTTAGCCTGGTCCATTTTTGTAGCCGTACAGAACACATTGCCGTTATGATACCCGGAAAACGTGGCAAAGTCGTTGCAGAGCTCCCCGGCTATGAAAGATTTGCCATTTTGCCGCCCCATTTGTACGTAGGCTTCACGATATCGCCGCTCTTTACTTCGTTTTTTACGCCAACCGAAAATAGATCCGATAATGAAATTCTGAAACCCTCTGGTAACAAGCGGCCGTTTTTCAGTCCCTTCGCCGATGGTTAGCGTATTCGCTATTTTGATATGCTTTTCGGCTTCTTTGACGTCGAAAATATACGGGAACTCTTTCCGGTGCATGTCGTCAATATGACGTTTGCACGCTAGCTTTTCTGTCCGGCCAGTCAGCCGTTTGCCACTCAATACCAGCCGTGCGTATTCGGTCGTATGGTCTTTCATGCTTACGCGTCAAGCAGCTTGATAAATTTGTTGGCTGGCTTTTCCTCTTTTTCCGGAATGATCAATTTCAATCGGTCCGTCGTGGCAAGTCCCAGCTTACTGCTGCACCGCATAATCATTGCAGCGGCTTTATCGGCAATATTGACGTATGGAGACGGGAAAATATTCCCTTTGGCTGTTTCGTATGTCAGTCCCTCCCGCTGAATGGCTTCAGATGCCCGGATATATTTAGCCCAGTTGTCAGCATAAATTGCTAAGATAGATAAATCGAGGTTATCCAAAAAATCCGCCCCGGCCGCTTCCTGGACTACCCGACAAAATTCTTCTTTGGCGATATCCGGTAAAAAATCAGGCGGCTTCAATTGGTCCCGTGCCACTTTTAGCCGTTTTTCTGCTTGCTGCTTGTCGATTTTCTCTTTTTTCGTCATGTGTTTCGTGCACATGGACAGTCTTTTTCGTGGCGTTGCCATTTCCGATCACCTCCATCGGGGATTTTTTGCGAAAGATGAGAGGGCGCGCGGGGACCTGAGGAGTAATAAAAACTTTTTCAAATACCCCCGCCGGCGTGCTGCCTGGCAATACGCTTCAAGATACTTTTAATCGCGTTGCGGTCAGTCTCTGAGCGGCTGTACGCTTCATGTATCTTGGCGTGCGTCTTTCTGCTTACAGCTATCAAGTTCGTAGCGTCATAGGCTTTGCCTGGCTCATCTTCCAGCGGTTCTATATGGTGTACAGTGTCGGCTCTCACAATGTGATTGTTGGCATATAGTTCGTATTCATCCAACCCATTTGCCAGGCTCATGATGATACGCCTTATCTTGCGCCATGTCGTCCCGTGGTAGATCCGGGCCGCCCCCTTGTTTCTATGTTCGGTATCATATTCTTTGTGCCGCTTGGAAGCCTGTGGGCAAGGCTGTCCTTGTGGATGTATCTGCCCACATATGCTGCATATTCTTGTCAACATGATTTCACCGCCCTTAACTGGTTTAGGCTTCCGGGGAAGCGGTACCCTTTGCCTATACCCCCTGTTCAATTTTTGACATAAAAACAGGGCGTCACCTATTCGATGCGCCCTTATTCACACTTCTTTACTATATAGTATACCACGACTCTATGTATTATTTTGTACTGAGTTTATTCTATTTGCTATTTATTTTGTAGAATTGCTTATTATATTTAATAAAAAAATGATTAAGGGCCACGCTTTTTAGATATCCGCGGGCATATCCGAAGCTATACCCCGTTTCTTTTGCTACTTCTTCCCAGGTCAGACCATCTATGTACTTGCTGTACAATATAACTCTGTCTATCCTGCTTTCCATGGAATCTATCTGTTTGATGACATCCATCTGAAATTTACGATACGCCTTTACTTTTTCCTCCTGTTTGCCTAATTCATCCTTGTACTGCTCCAAACTACGGGCGTCCCAGTAATTGCTATTGCCCCCTCTGATAGCGCCATCGATGTTAGCTGTAACATTATCAGTCGGGCCGCTAAATATTTCTCTCCTCATTCTATTAATTAACTTTTCACGTTGTTTTATTTCGGCTTCAATCAGCCGGTACTGGCCTAAATACTCATCAGCTGTCATATTCCTACCTCCTGTATAGCTTACTTATCCGCATCATGGCGGCGGTCTGCATCTATCCTTTTTCACCCCCTAGCAATGGCAAAATTCCTTTATAAGCGCTTTCTATCTTTTGGGCTGCGTCTGTCTTCCTATTTCCAAACTCTCGCGTTCCATAATTCGGCCGCTTCTTCCCGTGACTTGCTCCACCCGCCTTTGGCCCGGCAATTAGTACAGAAGACGTAATATACCTGGCTTCCTCCGCTCCACAGCATGACAGGCTTGCGCGTACCACAAAAAGGGCAACGTTTCAAGACCTTACTTCTCGATTCTGTCATTTACACCATCTCTTTCTCATCGGGTGCAAAAATATATACTTCTACTCTTGGATTCTTCCGATCTAGATAAAACTCATCCCGGAAGCTGATAATTTCATCCCACCCATCATTCTTAATAATGCCCACTTCCTGCAAACTATCTAAAATAAATTTTTTGGCAAATGATATATTGTCTTTGTCACGGCGGCGGTTCGGCTCAATCCACCTAAACACAATTTTTACTTTGTCAATACGACAGTCTCTCACTTTAATCATGCCCAGTTTACATAGCATATGTGCGTCACGGCTCATTCTGCTACCTTTTCGTGCGTTTGCACGATTTGCCCGAACATATTCGTTCAATCCGGGCAATGTCCCCTGTATGACGATTTTTAGCATTTCTTACATCGCTCTCCTTTTTTCTCATGACAATACTAATCATCCACCCTCGCATTTCATCGAGTTTTGTTGTAGCCTTGCTGTACCAATATTCCGGATATAGTTTTTCCCACTCGGTATGAACGTCAACTAAGGCCGCCATTTGATTTAGTTTTTTCCCGGACCAACGATAATCCGATTTTTTAACAACCGGTTCCTTTAGTCCTTGCGATGCCCGCCAACGTCTTTTATTCGGTATGCCTTTGGTGAGATAATTCGCCAGGTCGGTGAATCCTGTTTCTGAAGGCTGTAATCTGTTCACATTCACATATCCCAGCGACGGACGTACCTTTTCCCCTTTTCTTCTGGGTGCCGTCCATAATTCTTCTATGGTATCTCGGCAAAGTGCCCCGTCCATGATGACATGATGATGCAGCCTATATATTTTCCCGCCATCTTTTTCTTTCCATTCCGTGACAGCGATGTACTTCATTTTAGGCAAGCCCTCTTTTTTGCGCCTGTTGTTTATCCGTCGGATATAGTTCGTTAAAATCTTCTCAGCCTCTTCCGGACTGTCTGGCAAAAACTCCGGGGCATATGTCAGATGTACCACATAATCCCCCCTATCAAAGTTGGCTGCTATTTTTCTTCTCAATTTCTTTTTAGCGTTCTTTTCATTTGCCTGGATCATCTTCAAGGATGATTTTTGTTTCTTCTCTTTTCGTCCTTTTTTCGTGACATCGTATACCCGGTATATCTCCACTTCAAGAAAACTTCCACAATATATTTTTTTCTCTCTGATAAAAGACTTCGGTATCATGATGTCACCCTCTTATTTGGATATTATTCTCTATGGTTGAAAAGATAAAACCCATTACAAGCCCGCAAACCCGTCAAAGACGGTATAAAAAAATAGAGATAATCCTTATATGCATATGCAATGGTAAATCCAAAATAGCATTACATATGTATATAAGGAATTATTCTTAGAACAACGATACTTCTTCTACTGTTGTCGCCACTTGTTGAGCAGCCATTTGTACTTTTTTCTTCTTTTTCGCTTTTTTTGCTTTTAAAACTCCTGCCGCATCATAGTGCGATGATGTATGTTCTACTTCTTTAGGAATCGCATCACGCCGCATCATGACCGCTTTATGTTCGTTTACCGCATACTCATTGACCTGGCGTTCTTTGTTAGCTTTTCTCCTTCTGTCTTGCAGTTCAATGAGCTTTTTTTGAACCAGTGATAGTTTGTAACTGCAAGAATAATCAATAGAAATAAAATACTGGCAATCTTTGCAATGATTCCAACAAATACTTTGTTTTTCTTTATGACAATATACAAAGCTGTTCGCGTTTTTCCCGCAAAGCGGGCATTGCATCGTTTTCATTTTTGCGGTTCTATGACTTCAACGGTTCGCTGATTAAAACGTTCAATAGCTCCATCTAAATCCGTTTCACATTTGTTAAACATAATATCCGCGCCGCATTTGTCATTTAAACAACGAATAGCAACAATAGGCAATGCTCCTTTCCCTTTCACGGCTTCTACCTTGCTTCCACAAAATGGGCACGCTTTCAAACTTTCTTGCTTTCCAAAAATCCTGTGAAATAATTTCATGGTTTTACTCCTCCTCTACACCTAAAAAATCAAATAATGTCGGTTCATTCTTCTTTGCCTCTTCTGTTTTTAAATAGCCCAATCCATCCCGAAAATAGTCTGGATTTAATTCTATTCCTATCCCTTTCCGGTCTTTTTTTAAGGCTACTAGAGGGACCGTCATCAATCCTCCAAACGGATCTAAAACAATTTCACCGGGGTTGCTGTAGCGATCAACAAGCCGTTCCACAATATCAAGCTGCAACGGGCAAAGATGCATCTGCTTTCTTTTTAATCGCTGCTGCGTGTTCAATGTTCTCATACGGTTAATATCATCCCACACGCTCTCATTCCAGCTCCCAGGGGCTACCACCATAAATGAGGCTGGCAATTTGCCGTCCTTATCCAATTCGTTTGCCAACTTTACATGTTCTTCATAGTTGTATATATGGCTACGGCTGAATTGCCTGTACACTTTCTGCAAATTCTTTACCGGAATCGCTTCCAGCTCATCTTTCGAGATAAGCCGGTTCCCGCTGCTTCGCCAGTATCCGTGTGCGTCTATCTGCCATTGCCCACGGGTGTAATCCTTTTTGTCTTTCTTTACAGGTACATCGGCATATGCATTTGACGTATCTGTCGGAAGCTTCCGGAATAGCAAGACATATTCTTCACAGCCGACTCCCATCTTCGTGCCATCTTTGCTGTTTTCCGTCCAGCCTAACCTATATGTTTGATTGTTTTCCCGTACTACGTCAGTAACTACGGTAATCATTCCGAAAAACTGGAAACCATGTTTCATATAGTGCAGGATGGTCAACGCGTGAAATGGTTCAACAGTGGGCATGCCCGTCCCTGTCGTATTTCCGAACAATATACGGTCTTTGACATGGCAGCAGAATACGCGCCCCGGCTTCAACACCCGCAAAAGATTTGGCGTCATGAAATCCATCTGCTTAAAGAACCGTTCCGTGTTTTCGTTATGTCCCAGGTCGTTGTAACATTCGCAATATTCATAATGATTGCCGAACGGAATAGATGTGATGATTTCATCTACGCTGTTATCCGGCATGGTGGCCAGTTCTTCAATACAATCATTATGTATGGCCCGGTAGTTCTTCCCTTTTACTTCAATCCGTCGTACTCCAATGCTTCTTTTCATCTCCTGTACCGCATCCGTTTGCGCTAATCCGTACTGCTTAATGATCTTTTCCATGTTCTCTGTCAGTTTGTCGTACTGCTGCCATTTTTCCTTTAGGACCTTGAGTATTTCCTGCTCCTGCTCCATATAGATAATGTCTATAACAACGGGCTTGTTCTGCAAAAATCGATAGCAGCGGTGTATGGCCTGGATAAAGTCATTAAATTCGTAGTCAATCCCTACGAAAATCTCTCTATGACAATGCCGCTGAAAATTGCAGCCGCTGCCACTTAATTCTTTTTTCGTCGCCAGAATCCGGTAACGGCCTTCGCTGAAATCTATCGTGTTCTTTTCACGCTTATCTAAATCCTGCGATCCGAAAATTTCCCGGCATTCTGGTATAGCTTTTTTGATAGCATGCCGTTCCGATTCCAAATCATGCCAAATGATGAAATGGTCGTCCGGGTTATCATCAACAATCTTTTTCGCGGCTGCTACCCGGATATTAATGCTTTCCCGCTTAACCCTGGCGGCTTGTGATAATCCAACGGCAAAATCAGGGATCATCTTGCCCTGGCCGTCTTTTTCATACGTCATCGTGGCATTTGAGGCTTCAAGCATGTGATACCGTACATCTAATGGTGGCAAATCATACCCCTCATCGCTATATCCCAAATCGGAAGGCTTCTGCAAAAACAGGGCCCAGGTGGATAGCCACAACCAAAATTCTTTTTCTTTGTGAGGATATAACGTAAGATTGTTGGCCTTCGTGCTGTCGCGCTGGAAAAACCGTGTCAGCGCTTGCGCCGTGTCCATGATTTCGAGGAAGCCGGCGTAATGAATCAATTCTTTGTACCGGTTTGGTGAAGGCGTTGCCGTAGCCACTAATTTATATTTCACGCCCTGGAATTTATTTAAAAACGTCTGATATGTCTTGGAGCCGTAGCTCCGTAATACGCTGGCTTCATCGAGGCTGACAGCGCTAAAGTACGTTGGATCTATATTTCCATCCCGCACTCTCTCATAGTTCGTAATCATGATATGATTCTGGCAACTACGTATTTCATCCATATTCCGTACATATGTCGGGGCGGCCATCTGCAACAGGTGTACCGCATCATGGGCAAATTCCTGTTTAACCCCCAAGGGGCAAATAATCAACGCCGGCTTCTTGATATGTTCCGTGATGATCCGGCACCATTCTAACTGCTGTACAGATTTGCCTAATCCGAAGGCTTCAAACAACGCCCTCCGGCCACCGGCTACGGCCCACTGTACGGCGTCACGTTGATGAGGTTTTAACGCTGGGTTTATTTCCGCACTTGAGATTGTAAATCCCGATTTTGGTGCCTGAACGACTTTAGATTCTAGAAATTTTCTATATTCTTCATTCATTTTTTTCATCTCGTTTCAATAAATGTAATCTTACCTTCCACGGCGCCTAAGTTTGATTTTTCCTTAAATTCATATTTTTTAGGCTGATAGCCTTCTTCCATTGGTTCCGTTAAATACCAAATATTTCCGCTGCCCGGCTCCCACTGTACCGTGTATGGCTCTAATTTTTGGCCGGCTTCCAGTTTGATTGTCATATTGCCGCCGAGGTGCTTCGTAATCGTTCCAACAAATGACCCGCCTATTACAACGACAGCAAAATAAGCTGCCATAATCACGATAAATAGTTTTACAATATATTTCATTTATGGTGCCTCCTTACAATCATCGCCTTTAACGCGGCCAGCCCCCTGCTGTTATTCCGCCCTGTACGCTTTTTGAAAAGATCTCGAGTTGCATCCCTGATTAATTCATGTTCATTTAATATGATGATTTTCTTTTGTGATCTATCATATCTCCCGTATATAGGTTGACTTTTCTTCATATCTTTTCCCTTTCTTCCCGCATCTAAATACTTGAAATAATCTCTGCAATAGCTAGCAAAATTAAAACAACTGCGATGCTAATTAAAACCCCGGTTTTCGTATAACGGGCATCTTCTTCAAGCTCTACAATTTCTGCTATCAAAGTCTGATTGCAATCGGAGATGCTCTTTTCTTTTTCCATTTCATTTACCATTTTCAATCCCTCCTTTTATTTTTATGGAGTACCTTGTTTTTAGGCTGATGTTTGCATTTTGGCCTGTCGCCATGGCACGATATGCCACGCGGCTTACATTCCCGGTCATCAGCACAGACAGGGGCCAAGTTCCCGGACGGAGTAACAACGTAATGTATCCGCCCGGTCAATTTCTTGCGACAGTAATAGCAGCGTTTCATTTTCTCTTGGTGCGTTCCAGACGCTTCCTAACTTTTTCTATGTTTTTCGCCTGGTAATCCATAACATCGCTATCTGTCTTCCAGTCTCGTTTCGGCTTTTGGGGACGCGGGTCCGGCTCTATGTGAGATACCCGGACCGGCCCCGGTTTATACCAATTCTTCATCGATTCACGCTCCCATTAAAACCATAACTTGTTAATCAAATCATAGTGCCACCACATCCCATTCTGGTACTGAACACAATAGTAGCCATCGGCTTTGAAAATCCTCTTTGGATTTCCATTACCCCATGTGCCGCTTGTCACCTGCTTATATACCGTATCAACCAACATATTATCAACGCCACCTGGCAACGTATGCCATCCAACGAGTTGCATGAGCATGCGTTTCAATGCGTCTTTACTGCATTTCTTCATATTGATCTCTCCTCACCTGATGATGATTCTTTGCCCTGGCTGCAGATTGTCATTGTCCCCAATATCATTATTGATTTGGAGCTCATAAACAGTTTCCCTAATATCCTGCCCGCGGACATCTGCAATACCACGGGCAATGTCCCATAATGTTTCGCCGTCGGTGACAATGTGAACATCCGCATCATCGGCGGCCACTGTTGCCCCCCTGTCCCCCGCCGTCCCTATCCCAGTTCCGGCATAAACTCCAATGCCAAATGCCAGCAAAATGGTTATCCCCAGTCGGACCGCTTTTGCTTTTTTCGCCGGCATCAGCGCATTTGGATGAGGGCCATGTAATTTCTGATCATATATTTTTAGCGTTTTCATGATTTACCCTTTCTGCAATTCAAAGTCTTCTTGGGCCTTTTCCTTGATGCTTTTAATGTCTATCCCCAAATGCTTACTAATATATTCCGCTTCTTCAAAGGCTATTTTGGCAGCATTGGCCATAATACGGTTTTGTTTGCTCTTGTTGTTTTTCATGTCCGCATCTGCACGTAAGTATCTCAATGCGTTTTCATATAGGGCTGTTCCCAAAAAAGCTTTTTCTTTCTTATTCATTGGCTTTCGTCTCCTCTCCCTTCTTCTCTGCTTCCCTACCCTTCCGGTACGCTTCCAATGCTTTGACGTTTTCCGGGTTTTGATAAAATTCCAAGATATCCATGTAAAAATCATCAAACATGATTCTCACCACTTTCTGCAGCATTTAGTTCATCGGCTAGCGCTTGAGCTTCCTCTCCTGTTTCAAGTCCGCCCCACACTACCCGGTTCCTGGCATGATCCGGTTCGTCAGGATTAATTAAGCGATATACCCCGTAATTTTTTTTACACCCCCACCAATAAATCGTGTCCACGCTCCATCCCACTTTCCATGGATTTTCCATGTTTCATCCTCCTACTGCTTATAATTCTTTTCTCCTCTCGTGATATAATGAATCTCGAAAGGAGGTGATGTTATGCCAACGTTTTATACTGCTGAAATTTGTATGAATGGTCATATTACAACGGGCAACATAGAACATAATCCCGAACGTAGGGAAACGTATTGTCATATCTGTGGCGCTCCTACGATAACCGAATGTCCCAGTTGTCATGCGTCTATTCGTGGCGATTACGATTTAGCCGATGGCGATGATATATTTTCTTTACGTGTTCCTTTGCGACTAACTCAGCCGCCCGCCTATTGTACTAAATGTGGTCATCCTTTCCCTTGGACAAATTCGGCGCTTTCAGCTGCTAAAGAATTAATTCAAATGTCAAACTTATCCATATCAGATATTGATTTCTTTAACAAAAACATCGATAAGATCTTATATGAATCTCCTAGCTCAACTGTAGCTATTGTCAAAATCAAGAAAATTCTTGAAAAAGTTGGAAAGTTTTCTATTGACATCATCAAACAAACGTTAATTTCCGTTGCATCAGAAACGGCTAAGCGCATCCTTTGGCCATAATAACTCTCAGCCTCAGCCCTGGACATTGCTTCTGCTGACAGTTAAATTTTCGTTTTAATACCCAACAGTTACATTCTTTTGTCATCTTTTGTCCGCATTGCGTGCAGAAATTTTCGGTTTTTACCTTTGCCCCACAATGCGGACAACTTTTATATTTCATGATTACTGCCTCTTTCATCCACTTAAATCTATAATTCCAACTTTGCGCCAATCTGCTATTCAAGCTCATCAGGATGCTGTACAAGCCCACGAAGATGCTGTACAAGCTCACCGGGATTTTAGCCAGTCCCAAAGTATAGAAAACAACAATGCTGCATTGCAGACCCAAATTAGCAAAAATACTTCATTAGATGGTGCCAATGACGACGACTGAACGCCCAATATGACGCCTATGCACCGTATGACTGTATAATAAAAGTCGTTTTTTGTAACAATTAGAGCCATGTTCCCGCATGGCTCTTTTTCTTTTCCCTGACCCATGCTATACACCTCCCTTATAATTCCAGCGATGACCCCAATTCTCCCGCCATGCTATAATGGTCATGGAGGGAGGTGATTACTATGAAAACTGATTTTAAAATGCTTTACGATGAAGTCATCGAAGAGCTTAGAAAGGATATCAAACCTAGTGTGCCTGATGATCCTTATGCAAACATTCTGAAACTTGTTCAGGACGTTTCTGTAAAAGCCGCGATTCTAACTCTGAAGAAGTATGAGAATTTGCACAGTTCTGAAGACCAATAAATATTTTCTTCGCTATTTCATCTAAACGCTGCTCATCAAGTTGCCGCTTGTGGGTAGCGTTTTCATTTTTTACAACAACTTTCGATTCTTGTACAATTGCCTCATCAATACAGTCGAAAAGTTTTACGTATGTTTCGGTTGTTTCTTGAGGTTCTTCTGAAATCAACGGGTGCAGCTTTTCAAGCATCTCAAATTTTTTGTTCAGGAGAATCTGTAATCTTTTTTCTGCTACATATCTTTCAACTTGACTTTGAGTCATGCAATCACATCCTTTGTGTCAGGATCTTGATAAGTATGGACGATGCCCTCTTTTCATTAAAGCTCCTAACCATCCTTAAATATCTTTAAAGTAGTTCCTAAAGAATTCTTTGATTTCCTCATTAGAGTTCTTTAGGAATTTTTTATATGGAAATTTTTTAAACGGCACTACGCTTGGGTCGAGATATCCATATACCGCCGGCCCTAAATCTACGCCCGTTTCTTCCATGAGTTTGTGCATTACCGCATCATATCGTGGTAAATCTACCAGATGCATATCGCACCACGTTCCCGATTCTTTCGCACACGGATATTTGCAAAAACGACATCCTGCAAATAAGTCATGATCCGGGCTAAATATGGCGCTCTGTAAAAGCCTTGCTATGCAATGAGCTTCTTGTTCTGTCAATTCCACCATTGTCTTCATCTCCTTCTGTTCAACCTTTCCCGTATTTTATCCAGTCTAGTAAAGATCTCATCCAGCTCCACATTATGTAAATTGATGAAACTGTAATATAGAACCAACAAAATTCAAATACTTTATCAGATAACGTATGCAATGAACATTGATAAGCCAGGAGAATTCCTATGCATTGTAGGACTGTACTATAAAATTCATGTTTGGTAATCATGAATTCATATGGATCTTTTTTATTTTCCTGATTCATTACCTTCACCTCCTGATTAATCCAACATGTATATCGATACGCCGAGTGCCATAAAGACAATTAATAAGGCCACGACCGAAAAAACAAGTCCCATTAAATTTTCTTTATTCATTGTTCCCGCCTTTCTTATTTATTCCAGCCGCTAATTTTTTTCTAGCCACTCTGTAACTTCTTCCCTGGTCAAACAGATAAAGTAGCCAATGGTTAATGAACTTTCTGCAAAAGGGCTGTTGCTGGGTTTGCGATACTTCATATTGACAACCAGCTCAAATACTCCTTGCGTACTACAGCTAACTTTGGCTCCATAGCCGTTGCTGAATTTGAATTCGTAGTTCTCTGAGTGGTCTTTGTCATTAATCCATGCTCTATATGGCATGAAATCCCCGAATTTAAGGCTATCTTTATTCATTGTCCCTACCTCCCGCATCATTCAGCTCATCGGCGAAGGCTTGAGCTTCCGCTTTGGTTTTATATATTCCGCCCCGCCATTCCCGGTGTGGTCCGTTTCGCCGGGATGACGGAAGCGGTATACCTGGTAATGTTTTTCTCCACAAGCGTAATTTGTGGCTACTCTCCATGGGTTTTCCATATTGGCTCCCTCCTCTTTTAGGCAATGCCCGTCCAGCCTTTTTTGGCTGCATATTCGTCAAGATCCTTTCGAGCTTCGGCCAATGTCGTTCTCACCATCAGTTGTTTCATCCGGTGCCAGCCGCCTGTTTTTTCCCGATAGTAGCAAAGTGTATATGGGTCACCGCTGAACATTGGTATAGCCTTATAATGCCGGCCACAGTTGTCTACGTATTCGTTGTAGTGCTTCATGCTTCTCACCTTCCTTTGATTTAAAATTTCATCCACTCTCGTGTTATAATATGTTTAAAATTCAATATAATTTGCGAAAGGAGCTAGCATATGTCAAGAAAAAATAAGCTCAAAAGAAATCGTCGATCAATAACAGTACAATTTACAAATCCTGAATGTCGTGTAATGTTTAATGTAATGGAGTGTCTTGTTTCAGATGTCTATGAAGTGGGGGTAGATATTCCTGCAATAATTGCATCTGTCACTAATTCAGGATACGAAAAGTTAAAAAACTATAATTTGACGGATAATATGCCAGATGGAATTGGTGAATTCCCATTAACCGTTAAGGAAATGTGTGGAGCTTTATATTCCTGCAATTGGGTTTTAGAAGATTACGATGATGATCTTCTTCCTAATAGCAGAGAAGAAATTTCCGCTTTAAGAGATAAGCTTGATAATTATCTTTCTCAGATACTGGCTATTTCTTCTGATTCCGTATAGCCTTTTTCTTGGCTACTTCAAATAAATTTCGCAATCCATCGTGCTTCATACCGTGAAATACTTTTATACGTATAAATGATTTTGTTGAATAATGATTATCTTTTTGAGCCATGCCCCTGCATGGCTCTTTTTTGTCTCTATCCATGCTTACACCTCCTCCTACATCATCCAATCTGCTGCTTGCCGCAGGATATCGAACAACATGGCCGGAACGTTGTCGCAAGCAATGTTGACGTGTTTTACAGCCTGGCTTTCTAAGTCAGTAACTTCAACGGTTTCGTCGTTGATAAGTTTAAGCTGGAATTATTTGCCACCAGCCGCTAACGCCTGTTCAAAACGTCCCAGCGTGATCATTTTCCGCGTTTGTTCCGTCATGCTTCTCACCTCTTACATTATTTGTCTAGTATACTAGATATTTAGCTTACAAGTTCAGGCCATGTAACGCCTAATGCATTGGAAATTGCTTCCAGCGTAGAAATTTTAACTTCTATTTCTTCCCCATTTTCCAACTTTGAAATAGTCGCTCGTGATATTCCCGACAGCCGTGCTAATTCCTGCTGGGTCATCTTTTTTGACTTTCTAATACGAAGGATATTATATGCCATTTCTGTCTCCTCCTTTCGTCTCTAGTTTACTAGATATCTATTTTAATGTCAAGTATATTTGACATTTTGCCCGCCGTTATTGTATACTGTACTTGACAATAAAACAGGAGATGTAAGTATGAAAATTGGTGAGTGGGTACGACAATATAGAAAAGAACATGGCCTATCAATGCAAGCTTTCGGTGACCTTTGTGGGTTGAGTCGAGCATATATATCAATTCTTGAAAAAGGAATCAACCCTACTACTAATAAACCTTTTTCTCCGACTATTCAAACGGTACAAAAAATCGCAGACGTTACCGGGCTTGATCTAAATTTGTTGGATAAGGATCAATCTCTTATTATTAATGCCAAATCATCTGATGATAATCAAAACATTTCCGATGATGATAGAGAGCTTCTTGCCCTCTATCATGGCCTCGATGCTGAAGACCGCGCCGAAATTCGTGGTGAAATCAAAGGTATGTTAAAAGCCGCTAAATATAAATCTAAGGTTAAGAGCGACGAGGCAATCTAATTGTTGTTGATTTTAAAAAATAAATGAGGTGATAATGTGTTTGATATATTCAAAAAAAAAGATAAGGTAGTGATTTCACTGACCTCATCCCCTAAAGAACCTAAAGAATCTGAAAAACTTGAAGAATCGAAAAAGTATATCCGCCATAAAGGTATTTCTCTATTATCTTTGCCTGATAACTATATTGTATTGGATCTAGAAACTACTGGCTACAATCCCCATTTTGATGAAATTATCGAAGTAGCCTGTATTCGTTATTCTGGTTCTGAAAAAATAGATACTTTCCACTCGTATGTACAGCCTAAGCCTTATGAAGACGACGAAGATGATTCCATGCATTATGTGGATGCCTTTATTACTGAATTAACTGGAATCTCTGATGACATGCTGGCTAATGCTCCCCAATTTAAAGACATCGCAAATGATTTGTACGATTACTTAGGTGATTCTGTCATTGTTGGCCACAATGTTAATTTCGATATTAATTTCCTGTATGATAATTTTTTAGAGTGTTTAGGTTGTGAATTTAAAAATGACTATCTGGATACCATGCGTTTATCCCGCATTGCCTTGCCTGATTTACCGCATCATCGTTTAAAGGATTTAAAAAAATACTTCTCCATTGATGGAATCCAGCATAGAGCCTTAAATGATTGTCAGATCACCAACACGGTTCTGTCCAACCTCCTAGACTATATTCAAGAAAATAACATTGATCTAAAGCGTTATCATCATTCCAAGAATTTTGATTTGTCTTCACTTACTGGTGATGTAACGTTGAACGACCCATCTAATCCTCTGTATGGCAAGCATTGTGTATTTACTGGAAAATTACAGAGATTTGTTCGGAAGGATGCGGCGCAAATCGTTTGTAACATCGGTGGCTTTTGTGACAATAATGTCACCAAGAAAACCAACTTTCTTATAATTGGCGGTCTTGATGACAGCCCACTGGTCAAAGATGGTAAAAGTACAAAAATGAAAAAAGCAGAAAAATTGATATTAGATGGCCAAGACTTGAAAATATTGAGTGAATCCACCTTCTATGATTTGATTGAAGATTCTTTCAATTAAAATCACAAGACATCTGGTATCTTGCGGCTATCTTTGAAAACACAAAATATTTCAAAAGATAATTACCCGCTTCAAAATAAAAAAAATCCCGTGCCCTGCTGGAAACAGGAACACGGGACGCGCCGGCGGTATTCGCAGTACCGTATCGGCAATTTGTAAATCTACTGTGCGAGGCTGATTTACTATATTATTATACCATAAATCAGTCTCCTATATAGGGAAGGACTGATTTTTTTATGACAAAAAACAAAAAAACTGATACTGTAAGCGAAAAATGCAAAGCCGTTATCTATGCCCGCTTCTCGTCGGACAAACAACGCGAAGAATCCATTGAAGGGCAAATTAGAGAATGTACCCAATTCGCTAAAAGTCAGAATTTAGAAATCATCGGTACATATATAGACCGCGCCTTATCGGCCCGATCAGACAACCGCCCCGACTTCTTGCGCATGATTGCGGACAGCTCAAAAGGACTTTTTCACTATGTGGTAGTATACCAGCTGGACCGGTTTAGCCGCAGCCGGTATGACTCTGCTGTCTATAAACACAAACTGAAGAAAAATGGAGTTCGCGTATTATCGGCAAAAGAACGCATCGGCGACGATCCAAGCTCTATCATCTTAGAATCTATGCTGGAAGGGTATGCGGAATACTATAGCGCTGAATTGTCCCAAAAGGTAAAACGCGGCATGACTGAAAATGTCCTGGAACATAAATGGACCGGCGGCTATGTCCCTCTAGGGTATTGCCTGGCTCCAGATAAAACACTGCAAATTGATCCTATCGGCGCAGAAGCCGTGAAAATCATATATGATAAATGGCTCGCCGGGTGTCGTATTATGGAGATTATCAGATACCTGAATGACCATAACTATGTCACCTCTCGCAAGGCGAAATTCCGCTATAGCAGCTTGAACCGAATCTTGACCAATCCCATATACACAGGGTTATATCAGTGGGGATCCATCGAAGTCGCCGACTATGCACCCGCCATCATCACACAAAAGCAATTTGCCCTGGCACAAGAGAAAATACATCACATCAAAGCTCATCCCCGTGCTAAACGTCGCAGTGCAAACTATGCACTTACCGGGATGATTTATTGTGGCGTCTGTGGCTCTCCCATGACCGGCCAAAGTGGCCACTCCAAAAGCGGCGCCCTCTATCACTATTATCGCTGCTCCACCAAAAACAATTACCATAACCGCGGCAAAAAGCTTAATGTAAAATGCACCAACCGTAACATAAGCCGGGAAAAACTGGAAGATCTAGTATTACAAACGACGATAAATATCCTCATGAACCCGGAAGCCGTCCATATGATTGCAAAACAAGCTGTCGCCGTACAACAAAAAGACCCAGCTTCCATGGAACTGGACCGCATCAAAGAGGATAAAAAGAGCATTCAGAAAAAACTAAACAACTCCATCAAAGCCGTCGAAGCCGGTATCATCTCCGCAACGCTGGCGGCCAATATCTCCCAATATGAAAAAGAAATCGCCGACCTGGACATAAAGATGGAAAAAATAAAACTCTCCTCCACCCCGGTAAAAATTGATGAAATCGCCGTCGAGTTCTTTCTCAAGAGCCTGCTTCTCAATAAAAAAGAACACGACAAATATCGCCTGGACATGTTCCAAACCTTTATCCGTCGTGTCATCGTCTATCCCGATAAAGTAGAAATTCAGTACAACTATACTGCAACCCCTCATATACTAGAAAATCCCGTCACCAAAATGATGACGGGAAATCCTGGGTGTTCGCGTTGCGAACGTTTGGTGACCCGGTAGGGATTCGAACCCTAGACCTACTGATTCGTAGTCAGTCACTCTATCCAGCTGAGCTACCGAGTCATATCTTGTCGTTCCTGACGACTCATATATAATAACAAGAAATCGGGGATATGTCAAGGCTTTTTTTAATATAAAACCAAGTTTATAGAAATCTCTCCGGCCCACTGGGCCACCTCCCCTATAAGGGAGGCTTGAGTACAGGTCGGAGAGGTTTCCGTTTATCAGCACTTATAATCTGCCGATGTCTTTCAGGTATTGTTCGCACTTGGCCTTTATTTCCGGTGTGGCGTCTACCAGGGGCAGGCGGAACGGGCCGGCCGGGAAGCCGAGCATGTTGAGCATGGTTTTGACCGGGACCGGGCTGACCGTGCAGAAGCAGCCTTTCATGAAGGGCAGGTACTTCTGATGGAGGGCCGCTGCCTTCTTGACGTCGCCGTCTTTGTGGGCCTGGATCATTTCGTTCATTTCCTTGCCGATGACGTGAGCAGCGACGGAAATGACGCCTTCGCCGCCGACAGCGACGATAGGCAGGGTCAGGTTGTCATCACCGCTGTAGAGATGGAACCCTTCCGGTGCATTGGCTGCGACGTAACCGGCGTAGTCCAGGTCGCCGCTGGCATCTTTGAGACCGATGATGTTCGGGAAGTCATGAGCCAGCTGGCAGACCGTCTGCGGTTCGATTTTGCCGCCTGTACGGCCCGGTACGTTGTAAATGAAGATAGGCATGTCCGTCGACTTGGCGATAGCTGCAAAGTGGGCGTAACAGCCTTCCTGGTTCGGTTTATTGTAATACGGGACGATGCACAGCAGGGCATCGATGCCCGTATCTTTCACTTTCTGAATCATGGCGATGGTCTGAGCCGTATTGTTGGTCCCGACATTGCCCATGACCAGGGTCTGGCCTTTCAGGGCATCGGCTGTGACTTTGAAGAGCTTGAGTTTTTCTTCTTCCGTCATGACAGCCCCTTCACCTGTAGTAGCACCGACGAGGATGGCCGATCCTTCGTCAGCATATTTCTTAGCCAGTTCGACGGCAGCTTCGTAATTGACGGAGCCATCCTGATGGAACGGCGTAATCATAGCGACAATAACATTGGGAAACGTTAACATAAAGGATTCTCTCCCCTCTTCGTACTAGTGGATCATGTCGTGGGCCAGCATGTATTCGGCAATCTGCAGGGCATTGAGCGCAGCGCCTTTGCGGATCTGGTCACCCGATACCCAGAGGTTGATGGCTTTCGGGTTGTAAAGATCCTTGCGGATACGGCCGACGTAGCAGTCATATTTTTCCGACGTGAACAAAGGCATAGGATATTCCATTTCAGCCGGATTATCCTGGACCTGGGCACCCGGGAAAGCATCGATGGCTTTGCGGACGGCATCAACTGTCAGTTCATCGGCCGTTTCGACATAGACCGATTCGGCATGGCTGCGGAAGACCGGGACGCGGACCGTCGTAGCCGTAATGGCGATGGAGTCATCGTGGAGCATCTTGTGCGTTTCGTTGACCATCTTCATTTCTTCTTTGGTGTAATCTTTTTCTACGAATTTATCGATCTGCGGAATGAGGTTGAAGGCGATGGGATAATGCTTGGGCAGGCTCTTGCTGGGCAGGATCTTGGGCTGCATTTCTTCGCCTTTGAGGTACGCTTCCGTTTCATCGCGCAGTTCGTCGATACCTTCTTTGCCGGCACCGGATACAGCCTGATAGGTGCTGACGATGATGCGTTTGATCGGCGACAAGTCGTGAATCGGCTTGAGTGCCATGAGCATGATGATCGTCGAGCAGTTCGGGTTGGCAATGATGCCCTTGTGCCAGGCAATATCTTCAGGGTTGACTTCCGGTACGACCAGGGGGACATCCGGGTCCATACGGAACGTGCTGGAGTTGTCGATGACGACGCAGCCCCGTTTAGCAGCTTCGGGTCCCAATTCCTTACTGATCGAGCCGCCGGCGAACAAGCCGATATCAACACCGTCGAAAGATTCTGGTTTGGCTTCTTCAACCGTATATTCCTGGCCGTTGACGGTCAATTTCTTGCCAGCCGAACGGTACGATGCTAATAACTTCAACTTGCTGTACGGGAATTTGCGTTCTTCGATCAAGCGGATAAATTCCTGGCCTACGGCACCTGTGGCACCTAAAATCGCTACTACCGGTTCTTTTGTCATAACAAACTTCCTCCCCTAATGGTTCTTTTATAAATAGTTTTCCAGTCCAAAGGTCAAGCCCGGACGGGAGCTTACTTTTTTGACGGCTAAGACGACGCCGGGCATGAAGGACTTGCGGTCCATCGAGTCGTGGCGGATTGTCAGCAGTTCGCCGTACCCCCCAAATAAGACTTGCTGATGTGCGACGTAACCCGGCAGGCGGACGCTGTGGATAGGGATCCCGGCGACAGAGGCACCGCGGGCGCCGTCGAGGCTTTCATGGGTCTTGTCCGGAGCCGGTTTAGCACCAGCGGCCTTGCGGGCAGCTTCGATTTTATCAGCTGTCATGATGGCCGTACCAGACGGCGCATCCAGTTTATTGTTGTGATGGAGTTCGATGATTTCGACATCCGGCAGATACGGAGCGACTTCTGTCGAGAGCTTCATCATCAGGACGGCACCGATGGAAAAGTTCGGCGCAATGAAGATGCTGGTCTTCTTTTCCAGTGCCAGGGCGTTGAGTTCATCGCGCTGGTCTGCCGTCAGGCCCGTCGTACCGACGACCATGTTGATACCGTGTTCGATGCAGGTCTTGGCGTTGTTGAAGATGACTTTCGGCGTCGTGAAATCGACGACGACATCCGGTTTGATGTCGTCCAGGGCGGCGCCCAGGTCATTGCGGATGGCCAGGCCTAAGTGGCCGACACCGGCGATATCGCCGACATCTTCACCGACATGAGTGATGCTGATACCGCCAGCGACTTCCAATTCCGGATCTTCAAAGACAGCTTTGACGACCTGGCTGCCCATGCGGCCATCGGCACCATTGACTAATACACGAAGCATATCTATCCCTCCTATGGGTTCGTTTTCGTAGAACTTCTATTTTTTGAAATTATAATTAACTATATACCTATCACGGACATTCGTCAACCCGTAAAGCAATGTCGAATCGCAAGTCAAGGGCATTACATGCCCTTGACTTGTTTTACGATCTGGCGGGCGGCTTCGATGCTGGCCTTGGTCGTATCGTTGCCGGCGAACATGCGGGCGATTTCCAGGACGTGTTCCCCTTCCGAGAGGCCCCGGACCTGGGTGACCGTGCGGCCGTCCATTTCTTTCTTATATATGAAATAATGGTGGTCGGCAATGGCCGCCGTCTGCGGCAGGTGGGTAATGCAGAAGACCTGGCCCTGGCCGGAGAGCTGGCGGATGTGGTCAGCGACCTGCAGGCCCGTCTGGCCGCTGATGCCGACGTCGATTTCGTCGAAGATCATCGTCTTGCCCGTCGTCCGTTCCGGACCGGCCGTCTTCAGGGCCAGGGCAATACGCGATACTTCGCCGCCCGATGCTATCTTGGCCAGGGGCTGCATATCTTCGCCCGTATTGGCCGAGAAATAGAGCTCGATACCGGCTGAACCATCCGCTGTGATGTCCTTCATCGGTTCGATGTGGAAGGCGATACGGCTGTTCAGCATGCCCAGCTTGTTGAGCGTCGCCGTCATGGTCTGGCTGAACTGGCTGTCGGCGTCACGGCGCGCGGCCGCCAGGACCTGGGCCTGCTGGCGCACAGCCGCGGCCTGACGGGCCAATTTCTCTTCCAGCTTGGCCAGGTGGCTTTCGGACTGGTCGAGCCGTTCGTAATCGGCCTTGGCCTTGGCCAGGAATTGCAGAATATCGGCGACGGTGAAGCCGTATTTGCGCTTAAGCTTTTCAATCGACGCCAGGCGGGACTGCATGGCATCCAGGGCCCGTTCATCGAAGTCGAAAGAATCGGCATAGCTCAGGAGGCCGTCGTGGACGTCTTCGATTTCATAGGACAGAGTCTCGACTTTGCCGGCCAGGGCACTGAAAGCTTCATCGTAAGCCGACGCCTTTTCCAGGCTGCGGTGGATGGTCTCGATCTGTTCGATGACGCCGGGCTGGCGTTCGCCCCCTTCCAGGGCAAACATGGCTTCTTTCAGGTTATCCTTGATGTGTTCGGCATGGGAAGCCTTGTTGATTTTCTGTTCCAGTTCGTCGTCTTCCCCTTCTTTCAGGGCGGCCCCTTCGATTTCCTTGATCTGGAAGGCCAGGATACTGAGCATCCGCGCCTTTTCGCTTTCATCGTGGCGCAGGGCCTTGATTTCGCCTTCCGTCTGATGCCACTGGCGATATAGTTCGTCATAGTCCTGGCGGGCCTGACGGACGTCGGCCGTGAGGCCGTCGAGGATGGCCACGTGGTAAGACGAGTTGAAAATCAGGCTGTTGTCGAACTGGCCGTGGATATCCAGGAGGTATGCGCCGAGGCGCCGCAGGACTGTCGTCGGCACCAGCGTGCCGTTGACCAGGATCGTCCCGCGGCCGCTGCGCTGGAACTGGCGGGAAATGATGAGCTGGCCTTCATCGACTTCGATGTGATTATCGGTCAGCAGCTGTTCCAGCCCTTCTGGCAGGGGAGAAAAAAAGAACGCGCCTTCGACAAGGAATGAGTCCGTCCCGTGACGGACGAACGATGCCGATGCGCGTTTGCCTGCCAGCATACCGATGGCGTCGAGGAGAATCGATTTGCCGGCGCCGGTTTCGCCGGTAAAAATCGTCACCCCGTCGCCAAAAGTAAGGTGCAGGTCTTCAATCAGAGCAAAATTGTGGATGTGCAGGGACTGCAGCATAAGGGCCTCATTCCTTCATCAGCGATACGATAAGTTTGACCAGTTTCGGAACCGTTTCCGTGTCCTTGACGATGAGGAGGACCGTGTCGTCGCCGGCCAGGGTGCCGATAACATTTTCCCAGCGGGCATGGTCGATGGCGGCGGCAATGGGATTGGCCGAACCCGGCAGGGTATGGACGATGATCTGGTTATACGCCGAATCGACGCGGACGATGGAGTCCTGGAACAGGCGGGCCATGCGGTTCTTGGACATGAGCATGTTCTGTTCCGGCGACAGGGCGTAGCGGTAATGGCCATCACTGGTCGGGACCTTGATGAGCATGAGCTCTTTGATATCGCGGGAAACCGTAGCCTGTGTGACTTCGATGCCTTCTTCCTGCAAGGCCTTGGCTAATTCTTCCTGCGTTTCGATAGGACGGGACTGGACAATTTCTTTAATCTTGGTGTAACGGAATCTCTTCATAATGACGTTTCCCTCTTTTCTGTACAATATATAATACGGGTGGACAATGCACCTCATTGACGGGTTGCCAGGACGAAATATGGAAGTCCTGCTGGGGTATGGTCTGTAAGAACGACCGCAGCGCCTGTTCTTCACAAGCCCCGGCCTCCGTACCGGGATAGGCTGTTATCATAATTATCCCATTTATCGCAATTTTATTCAAGCCTATTTTTATAGCTTTTAGTGTTATTTCACAATTTGTATGGATTTTATGGTCACCAGATGGCAAATAGCCTAAATTAAATACGATAATGTCAATGTCTGACTGTACATCAGCCAGCAGTTGTTCATGGGACCCGCAGCGGCAGCGGACGTCCTTGTCCCCCAGGCCTTCGTCCTGCAGGCGCTGGCGCGTGCGCTCGATGGCACAGGGCTGGATATCGAAGGCGTAGAGGACGGCGTCATCAGGCATGGTGCGGGCCAGGAAGGCCGTGTCGTGGCCGTTGCCGCAGGTCATGTCGACGAGGACATGGGCCTGGCGGGCGTAGGGTTCAGTCATCATATGTGATACCGTAACGGCATTGCGGAATGGATACATGTCAATCATTTCCCATCATTTTCGTAAATAAGTTGCTATAGAAATAATTCTTGTTGAAGCGGATGATCTTCAAGACGTGGTCGGACTTGCGGACCTGGAGGGTCATGTTGCGCATGAGTTCCTGGTCCATCATGCCGTCGACAGAGACGCGGACGCTGTTGCGGCTGTTGGCCACGGTCACCGACACCTGGTCGTCATCGCGCAGGACCAGGGGCACTTTCAGCAGCAGATGCGGGCAGATAGGCGTAACCATGATGCAGGGCACGCTGGGCGCGACGATAGGGCCGCCGCTGGAGAAAGTATAGCCCGTACTCCCCGTCGCCGTGGCCACGATGAGGCCGTCGCCGGGATACTGCTGGATGAAGTGGCCGTTGATGCTCAGGTCGATGCGGATGAGCTTGCCCACGTTGCCGTGGCCGATGACGATGTCGTTGAGGGCATCGGGCAGGGACTGGACCAGGCCGTCTTCATAGCACAGTTCCGAATGGAGCATCATCCGTTCTTCCAGGAAATAGCGGCCGGCCAGGATGTCTTCCATGCGCTTTTCCAGGGTCTTGGTCTCGACTTCGTAGAGGAAGCCCAGGGAGCCCAGGTTGATGCCGCAGACCGGGACATCGGCTTCAGCGAACTGCTTGGCCATCTTGAGGATCGTCCCGTCGCCGCCGAGGATCATGGCCACGTCGATGGTGCTGTAAATGGTCATGCGCGGCCGCAGGTGTTCAGCGCCGATGCGCTGATACGCCGGCTGGCGGCTCTCGCTGACGTAGGCTGGCAGGTAATATTCAATGCCATGTTTTTCACAAATCTTGATCATCTGCTGGACAATGGCAGCACTTTCACGTTTGATGAGGTTCGGGAAAATACCGATACGCATGGGGATCACCTACATTTCATGGGATTTACCGACGATATCATCGACGACAGCGTCGGTGATATCGTTATGGCACGGGTCATCTTTACGGCTGTACAAGAGATATTCAATATTGCCGTCAGCCCCTTTGATGGGCGAAAAGGTCAGGCCCAGCGGCGACAGGCCGCAGTCGGCGATGCCGTCCGTGACGTGGCGGATGACGTCGCGGTGGACCTGGATGTCGCGGACGATGCCGCCTTTGCCGACGTGTTCCCGGCCCGCTTCGAACTGCGGCTTGATGAGCGTGACCATCGTGCCGCCTGCCTTGAGCAGCGGTTCGACGGCCGGCATGATCTTGAGCAGGGAAATGAAGGAGACGTCAATGGAGATGAAATCGACGGGCTCGCCGATATCTGCAACAGTGACGTTGCGGATATTGGTCCGTTCCATGTTGACGACGCGGTCATCGGTCCGCAGTTTCCAGGCCAGCTGGCCATAGCCGACGTCGACGGCAAAGACCTTGGCCGCGCCGCGCTGGAGGGCGCAGTCCGTGAAGCCGCCTGTCGAGGCGCCAATATCCATCATGGTCTTACCCGTCAAGTCGATGGGAAACGTTTCCATGGCCTTTTCCAGTTTCAGGCCGCCCCGGCCGACATAGGGAATGGGATTGCCCTTGACGGTAATATCTACGTCGACGGGCAGCTTCGTGCCCGCCTTATCGACGCGCTGGTTGTCGACGAAGACCAGGCCGGCCATGATGGTCGCCTTGGCCTTTTCCCGGCTTTCAGACAAGCCGCGGCTGACGAGAAGCACGTCTAATCTTTCTTTATGCTGCATACCTGTAATACCCCTCTCACATTAATGAACGCGGACCAGCAGATGTTCGACCAGTTCTTTCAGGAACCAGGCCTGCGGCCCTAACGGTTCCAGGGCCTGGACGGCCTTGCCGGCCGCTTCGCGGGCCATGCGCCGGGCTTCGTCCAGGGAAAAGATGGTCACATACGTGGCCTTGTCGTTGCGGGCGTCGCTGCCGACGGGTTTGCCCAGCAAAGCTTCATCGCCGACGACATCGAGGATATCATCGGTGATCTGGAAAGTCAGGCCCATATACGACGCATAGGCTTCCAGGGCCTGCCGCTGCTGCGGCGACGCATCGGCGACGATGGCTGCCATGTCGATGGCCGCCTTGAAGATGACGCCCGTCTTGGAACGGTGCAGGAGTTCCATGCCTTCCCGGCCGATGGCCATGTCGCCGTCCGAAGCCAGGTCGAAGGCCTGGCCACCGACCATGCCGGCCGGTCCGGCCGCTCTGGCGATGACGGCGATGCAGCGGTTCAGTTTGTCCGGTGCAATGCCTTTCTGGCTGGCCATGAGCTCGAAGGCAAAGGTCAGCAGGCCGTCACCGGCCAGGGTAGCCAGGCCGGCACCGTAGACGACGTGGTTCGTCGGCTTGCCCCGGCGCAGGTCGTCGTCATCCATACAGGGCAGGTCGTCGTGGATCAGGGAATACGTATGGATACATTCCAGAGCGCAGGCCAGTCCCGTATAGGGAGAGGCATCCTGTCCCAGGGCTTCGACCGTCGCCAGCAGAAGGACCGGGCGGATGCGCTTGCCTCCGGCCAGGAGGCTGTAATTCATGGCTTCATAGAGCCTGGAAAAACGCGGCTGGTCCGTCGTCAGTACGTGGGACAGGTAATCGTCGACGCGCTTACGCTGTCCTGCCAGATAGTCTTGGAAGGTCATAAGTCCAACACCCCTTCAGCCGGCGCATCGTCGCTGCTGTCCTTATCGGCCCGGACATCGGCCAGGGCCTGGGCCTTCTGGCGGGCATATTCCAGGGCGCCTTCGCAGGACTGGGATAATTTGATGGCCTTTTCATATAAATCGAGGGACTGCTTCAGCGTCAGGTCCGGTGCGTCCAGTTCCTGTACGAGCTGTTCCAATTTTTCATAATTGCTTTCAAAACTCTTCAATTTATCAGTCGTTCTTGCCATATATGTCCACCTCTTTAACAGCCGTCGTAATCGTCCCGTCGACGACTTGTATCGTCAGCGGGGCCTCTTTCGACACGCTGTGGATATCTGTAAGGATCTTGTCATGCTGCATGAGCTGGCCGTAGCCGCGGCGCACGAGGTCTGCCGGGTTCAGGGCCTGCAGGGAGGCCGTCAGGGTATTCAGCTTTCCCTGCTTCTGTTCCAGATGGAGGCGCAGCTGGCGGTCGGCCTGTTCCATCAGGCCTGCCAGGCGTGCTTCGCGCATGGCCAGGAAGGCATCGTAGCGCTGCAGGTTCAGCCGGCCCGCCGCCTGTTCGACCCAGCGCTGCCGGTCTTCGATGCAGGCCATGACCCGTTCGTAAGCCCGTTCCGCCAGTGCGGCCAGGTCCATTTCCGCTTCGCTGACGTCAAAGAAAGCCATCTCGGCCGCGTGGGTCGGCGTCGCCGCCCGCACGTCAGCGGCATAATCGGCCAGGGTCGTATCCGTTTCATGGCCGATGGCCGTAATGACCGGTACGCTGGCATGGTAAATGGCCTTGACCACAGCCGGGCTGTTGAAGCACCACAGGTCTTCCATGGAGCCGCCGCCGCGGCCGACGATGAGGACGTCCAGGTCCCTGCGCCGGCCCATCTCGCCGATGGCCTTGGCGATGGCCGTATCGACGCCGTCGCCCTGGACGGGGATGGGATGCAGGATGATTTCGGCATAAGGATTGCGCTCGCCGGCAATCTTATAGATGTCGTGGAGCACGGCGCCGGTCTTCGACGTCAGGACGCCGATGCGCCAGGGAAAGCGCGGCAGCTCCTTCTTGTGGCTGCTGTCGAAATAGCCCTGAGCCGCCAGTTCATTCTTGATGCGTTCGTACTGGGCCTGCAGAGACCCTGTCCCCTGGGAAAAGAGCTGTTCAATGATAAAGGAAAGGGCGCCGCCTTTTTCATAGACGTTGACGGCGCCGATGACGACGACATGGTCCCCTTCGCGGACGGCCCGGACCGCTGCCGTCACGCGGCTGCGGAAGACGATGGCCCGGATGGAGCACTGATCATCGCGGATATTCATATAATAATGGCCGTTCGACGCCCGCTTGAGGCCGATGATGTTGCCTTCCATAGCGATGCTCTGCAAGCGGTAATCGCCGTGGATATCATCTTTGATGCGGCGGACGACGTCCGTAACCGATGCATATTTCATGATTTCTTCCCTTCCTGTACGGCAGCCCAGAAGGCGGCGCCCGACGCGTTGTCGGCACTGAAGCCGTCGGCTGCCAGATTCAGGTCTATCTGATGGCGGCGGCAATAATCGCTCATCTGCCGGCGCAGGTAGCCATTGGACATGACGCCGCCAGCGGCGACGAGATGTTTCATGCCATCGGCAGCGGCGTAATCGAGGAGGCTCTCCAAGCCGCGCCAGACCGTCGACAGCGTCCAGCTGCAAAGGAGGGCCGGGTCTTCCCCACCGGCGGCGATGCGCCGCTGGCCCTGCGATTCGGGCCCGGAAAAGCTGACCTGGCCATCGCGGCAAAAGACATGGGCTCCCTTGACGGGCGGATTTACCGTCTGAGCCAGCTTGTCGACATGGACGCCAGCCGGAAAGGGCAGGTCCAGGGCGACGCCCATGCGGTCGATGAACTGGCCGGCACTGATGTCGCTGGTGCCGCCGATACGGGTGATATCGAGGCCTTTTTCATCGGGCACGGCCCGCAGCAGGTCCGTCGTCCCGCCGGACAGGTGGATGCCGTAGAACGGCTCGCTGCCGATATAGCCCATGCTGCGCAGGACGGCGAGGAGATGGTTTTCCTGATGACTCAGGCGGTACAAGGGCACGCCCAGAACGGCGGCCAGGGCCCGGCCATAACCGAGGCCGGCCAGGAAAGCGGGCATGTACGAATCATCGCGGCGCCGGGGCTGGTCAGTCACGGCAATGGCCCGGATATGGGCACTGGCCAGGACGCCAGCCAGCCGTTCAAAGAGGACCGGCAGGTTGCGCGTATGCTGATAGACCATGTTGGACTGAGACAGGCCGCGGCCGCCCTTGGCGACGCTCAGGATGATGCGTTCGTCGGCGACGACGTCATAAGCCGCGTCGACGAGGCACAGCGACGTCGTATAACAGCTGGTATCGATGCCGAGAAAGACGTCCATCAGGCCTGGGACCTTACATAAGCGCCCAAAATGCCGTTGACGAACCGCGCCGACTTGTCGCCGCTGAATTCCTTGGCCAGGATGACCGCTTCATTGAGGACGATGGACGGCGCCAGGCTTTCCTTGGGGTATACGAGTTCGCACAAGGCCAGGCGCAGTATATTGCGGTCCGTGCGGTTCATCCGTTCGATGTCCCAGCCCTTGGCAAAGGAGCGGATGATCGTATCCAGTTCGTCCCGGTGTTCCGTCGTCGTTTCGACGAGATACGTGCAATAGTCATTGCGTTCCTGATCACTCAGTTCCGGGCCGTCTTCGGTCAAGGCGTCGGTCGTGACGTAATCATTTTCCAGGATTTCCTGTTCGCTGTACTGGATATCATTTTCTCCGTGGAATTCACGGGAATATAAAAGTTCGAGCGCCTGCTGGCGCGCTTTATGTCTGCTCACGAGTTTCCTCCTGTAATAACTTTATTCAGCCGGCAGTACCGCCAGGTCTTCAATGGTAACAGAAATATCAAGGCCCTCTGGTTCGACCATGGCGTCGATGGCCTCAGCCGCCCGCTGCTGGACATCCAGGGCCAGGCCGTGCAGGTCGCTGCCATAACGGGCGCGGACGGCCAGATGGAGATGGACGACGCCGTCCGTCACGGCCGCGCTGCGGCTGCGTATGGCGACGACGCCAGGGGCCTGGCGGCCGGCCGTCTCGGCGATATGGCCCAGGGCCTTGGCACGGACGGCATAGGCAAAATCCTGTTCCTCATCCATGGCGGTCCTCCTCTCCAAACACTAACTGTTGTACAATGATGTGGACCGCCGTAACCGTGCAGGCCGTCGCCTTTTCGACGGCATCCTTGACGGACTTCTGCACTTCCAGGGCTACGTCGGGAATACGGCAGCCATAGCGGACGACCAGGCGGACCGTCAATTCGATGCGCCGGCCGTCGATAGAGACGTCGACGCCGCGGCCCGGAAGGGTACGCCCCAACTTTTCCGCTGCCACTTCGGCGATATTCGTCCCCAAATCAGCGACATAGGCCGATTGGGCCGCCGTCAGAGCCGCAATAGAGGCAATGACGCGCTGGGAAATATGGATACTCCCCCATTCATTTATTTCAGTCGTTTCCATGGGAATCACCCCTTTAGTCCACAAAAGGGGCTGTCGCACGTGCGAAGCCCCTTTGATACCCTATGCTAGCGGCTGGCGGCTAACGACTTGCGTTAACCTTATGCTCTGCCGATATACTGGCCGGTTCTCGTGTCGATCTGGAGAACTTCGCCTTCATTGATAAAGAGCGGTACTTTGACGACATAGCCCGTTTCCAATTTAGCCGGTTTGCTGCCGCCTGTAGCTGTATCACCGCGGACACCGGGATCGGTTTCGACGACTTTCAATTCGACAGCAGCCGGGAGATCGATGCCGATGACTTTGCCTTTGAACATCATGACGGAAACGTTCATTTCTTCTTTGAGGAAATGGACAGCGTCGCCGAGGTTTTCTTTGTTCAATTCGATCTGTTCGTATGTTTCGTTATCCATGAAACAGTACATGCCTTCGTTTTCATAGAGGTACTGCATCTGGCGGCGGTCGACGTGGCCGTCCTGTACTTTTTCGCCAGCGTTCCAGGTACGTTCAACAACAGCGCCCGTTTCGAGGTTCTTGATCTTAGCGCGGACGAAAGCAGCGCCTTTACCCGGTTTTACATGCTGGAATTCAACGACCTGCCATACCTGGCCATCGATTTCGATAGTTACGCCTGGTCTGAAATCATTACTTGTAATCATGTGTAAACTCCTCCTATAACAGCTCCATCAAATCTTTGGGTGTTTTGGTTAAAATTTCACAGCCGTTGGCTGTAACGGCAACGGAATCCTCAATGCGGACGCCAAACTTGCCTTCTATGTACAGTCCCGGTTCTACCGTGACTATCATATTCTCTTCGAGTACGCCTGTCGAACGCGGCGACAGGACCGGTTGTTCGTGGATCTCCAGGCCCGTACCGTGGCCCAGGGAATGAGTGAAATACTGGCTGACGTGATAGCGGGCGAAGTAGTTGCGCACGGCAAAATCGACTTCGCGGCGGGAAACGCCGGCCTTGATGAGCGATACGCCCAGCTTCTGGCCCTCCAGGATAAGATTGTAGAAATCCTTCTGGGCCTGCGATGCCTTGCCGACGACGACAGTCCGGGTGATATCCGAATGGTAACCTTCCCAGACGGCGCCGAAATCAAAGGTGACGAAACCGCCGGCTTCGACGACTTTCGGGCTGGCCGTACCATGGGGCATGGCCGAGCGCTTGCCGGATGCGACGATAGTCGTAAAGGACTTTTCTTCCGAGCCTAAGAGCAGCATATTGCTTTCCAGGCGGGCAGCCAGTTCCTTTTCGGTGACACCGGGCTTGATGTACGGCAATAAATCAGCAAAGGCCCGATCAGCGATGTTGCTGGCCTTGCGCGTCGCTTTCAGCTCATACGGTTCCTTCACCGCCCGCAGGCTGGTCAAATCGCAGGGCAGGAAGCCGCATAAGGCTCCGTCGGAAATATTTTCGTACATGAAATGGGTCAGGAAATTTTCTTCATACGCTGCCACGCCGATTTCCATGTCGTTCAGTGACGAACGGATGGAAGCCGATAAGGCATTGTGGTGGTTCTTGATATCGTACCACGCCCCGGACTGGTTGGCAGCTTGTTCCGTATAGCGGGAATCAGTCCATAAGACGGCCTGGTCCAGGCCGATGACCAGTGCCCCTTCACCACCCGTAAAGGCACTGAAGTAGCGCAGGTTTTCAGGTTGGACGATAATGACGCCGTCTGCATCGTGTTCCTGGAGAAAAGCGCGCAGGCGGGCGATTCGTTGTTCTATCATAGTATCCCCCTATCACCCTATAGTAATTCAATCATATTTTATAATACCATATTTTCCACTGGCTGAAAAGATAAAATTGCAAATCACCGGCTCTAGCTGCGCAACGCTTCCCGTTCTTCATCGGTCAGGGGCCGGAACTGGCCTGGCTCCAAACCGTCATCGAGGACGACGCTGCCGATGGAGCGGCGGTGCAGCTGGACGACTTTCAGGCCGACAGCGGCGCACATGCGCTTGACCTGATGGAACTTCCCTTCCTGGACGACGACCGTCAGGGACCGGGGGCCGGTCTGGACAGCTTTGGCCGGCAGGCAGTGCAGGCCATCGTCGAGGACGATGCCGCTGGCAAAGCGGTCCCCTACATCTTCAGGGATATCCCCTTCGACGACGGCGTCGTATATCTTATCGGTATGCTTCTTCGGTGACGTAATGCCATGAGCCCAGGTCCCGTCATTAGTGATGAGCAGGAGGCCCGTCGTATCCTTGTCGAGGCGGCCTACGGGAAAGAGGCCGGCCCCCTGGTACTGGCGCGGCAAGAGGCCGATGACCGTCGGCGACACGTTGTCTTCCGTAGCCGACACGACGCCGGCCGGCTTGTAGAGCATGAGATAAATAGACTCTTCATAATGGACGGCCTGACCGTCGACGGCAACGGCATCGGCTGCCGGGTCGATTTTCTGGCTGCTGTCGCGGCAGACGGCGCCATTGACAGTCACGTGCCCGCCTTTGCACAATTCCTTGAGTTCCCGCCGCGTCCCCCAGCCCGTATGGCCCAGGAGCTTGTCGAGGCGCATTGTCTTTGCCATGATGCCTCCTTATAATGACGGCATCTTGTCCCACTGGGGCTGGTACCCCGTCAGGCCTTCCAGATGCTGCGTGCAGTTCATGAGGGTCATGACATTGCGGTCGCCGTAATATTCGATGATGTTAAAAGCTGTGTTGAACTGCTGGAAGCACCAGATGCGCTTCATATCGAGGCCCAGCAGGCCGAAGAGCAGGCAGCGGATGGCCGCCCCGTGGGATACCATGAAGACGCTGTCGCCGTCCTTGTGATGCGACAAGATTTCCCGCGTCTTCTTCAATGTCCGGTCCCGGACCTGGCAGAACGATTCGCCGCCCCGGGCCGGCAAGGTCCCGTCCGACGCATAGACCGCTTCCAGTTCGCCTGGCCACTGAGTCGTGATTTCCTGATACGTATGGCCTTCCCAGACGCCGAAATCGGCTTCCTTCAATTCATCGTAAGCGACGACATCCAGATGATGCGGCGCAGCGACACATTCGGCCGTCACCTTGGCGCGCTGGAGCGTGCTGCTGTAGACGGCATCGAGATGGACATGGCGGAAAAATTCACCCAGGCACCTGGCCTGTTCCAGGCCGTGTTCATTGAGGGGGACGTCGGTCGACCCCTGATACCACTGCTGGACATTGCCTTCTGTTTCGCCATGACGTGCTAAATATAATTTTATCATCGTAATCCTCCGTAAGTTCCCTATAAGTATTTCAACATTCGTGCCATCCCATTATAACAAGAAATCGGCCAGCTTGCTACCGACGGCCGTCATCAGGAGCAGGGCCATTTCGATGCCCTCGAGGACGGCGCCATACGTATCGCCCGTGACGCCGCCCAGCTTGCGGCTGATGCGGCAGTTGGCCCACAAAGAGAGGAGCATGGCCGCCCCTAAGAGGGCCAGATAAAAAGGTCCGCAGAAAAAGACCGGCACCAGGGCCAGGACCAGGGCTTTCTCTACAGTATGAGCCGGCGCGTAAGTGACGAAGGCCCGGCCCAGCCCCTGCTTGCGGGCATAGGGAAATTGGAAGATGCTGATCAAAGTCCCGAAGCGGGCCGCTGCCGGGATACCGACGAGGGCCGGCAGGGCTGCTTCCGGTGCCAGCTGACTGAGGAAGGCTACCTTCAAGAGGACCAGGAAGACGAAAGCCGTCACACCGCCGGCGCCGACGCGGCTGTCCTTGAGGATTTCCAGCATCCGCTCGCGGCTGCGGCCGGAAAAGAGGCCATCAGCCGTATCCATATAGCCGTCGGCGTGGAGGCCGCCGGTCAGGTAGAACCAGAAGGCGACGACCAGGGCCGACCGGCCAAAGGCGTCAAAAAGGAAAGACGACGCCCAATAGAGCGCCGCCAAAAGCAGGCCGATGATCAAGCCGACGAGGGGGAAGAACAGGACGGACCGGCCGAAATCTTCATCACGCCAGACGCTCTGCGAAGCCAGGTGGATGCGCGATAAGAACTGCAGGGCAATGAGAAAGGCCTTCATGACTTCACCTCCGGCAGGCAGACAGCCTGATGCTTCAGTTCCGTCGTAATACCGCAGACCGATAAGTAGACTTCATCGGCTTCGGCCGCAGCGGCCTGATTGATCTTGCCCATGAGGTCGCGATACAGGCGGCTCACGTGTTCCATGGGCACGATGCCGCATCCCAGCTCGTTAGTGACCAGGACGGCCGTCACGCCGGCCTGGCGGAAAGCCGCCAGGACCGCTTGCAGTTCGGCCAGGGCTCCGTCGATGACAGCTTCGTCGTCTTCGCCGTCGTGGGCAAAGAGATAATTAGAAAAATAGAGGGTCAGGCAGTCGACGAGGACCACGTCCGACGACTGGCACAGCCGTTCCATCGTCTCTGGCAGGCCCTGTGGGATTTCCCAGGTCTGCCACGACGACGGGCGGCGCTTGCGGTGTATGGCGATGCGCTGGGCCATTTCTTCATCGAAGATGCGGGCCGTCGCGACATAAGCATGCCGCCCGGGAAGGGCGGCAGCATAGCGTTCGGCAAAGGCGCTCTTACCGCTCCGCGCCCCGCCGGTAACAAGTATGATTTTAGACGTATCCATTTACTTCTTGATTTCCGAATACAAATGAAAGACTTCCGGCAAAATGACCTTTTCCATGCCAATCTTGATGAGGCTCGGCAGGCCCGGCAGGCAGTAGACCTGGCACTGGTGGATGATACCGGCCGTCGTCCGGTAGGCCATGGCCTGGACGCCGCAGGCCCGGCGATAGGCGAAATACGTCATCATCGACTGGAAAGCCGGGATTTTCTTATCGAACAGGGCTTCTACCGTTTCGATGGTCACGTCGCGCTTGGCCATGCCCGTACCGCCGCTGGTGATGACCAGGTCGACGCTGCATACCCATTCATGAAGATGGCGTTCGATTTCGGCCTTGTCGTCTTTGACGATCTGATAATCGACGACCTGATGACCGTAATTGGCCAGGGCCGACTGGATGAGCAGGCCGTTCGTATCGTCTGAAAAAGTGCGGCTGTTGCTGATAGTGAGAATGGCCGCCCGCAAAGGATGTTCTTCCATTTTTTTACTGTTCAAGATAAATAACCTCCTAACTTAAGATACATAAGATTCTATGATGGAAAAGGGATCGCGCCCTTCCAGCAATCCTTGTAAAAACGAAGGGATGAAACATTCACTGACGACCTGGACGTCATAGGTCCGTTCTTCGCTCTGGCTGGCAACGGTGATGCCCCTGCCCAGGGCCAGGCGCACGGCACAGGCCGGACCTCCCGATGGCAGGATATCGCTGCGGGACCAGAGGACCGTCGCCTTATCGCGCCAGGGATACGGGTCTTCATCGTCGCTGTCGCCGTCGACGACTTCCGCTGCCACGACGAGGCCGCTCTCTTTGGCGAACTCTGCCGTATGACAGACGAACTGCGTGTATTCGTCTTCCGACGTGGCCGCAGCTGCCGAAATATAGAGCAGGCGAAAATCGTCCCACAAGACATGCTCTGAAATGAATTCTTCCGACGGCGTAATGTCCTCGTCTTCATCGACAAAGGATGTATGCCAATTATAAGCCGAACAGATTTCTTCCGCGTCGTCGCCGGCATTGAGGGGGTACACGTGGAAACCCAGCTTCTGGAAGCCTTCCGTCACGTGGACATCGAGGCCGTGCTCCGACTCATCTTCCTGCCAAAAGAAGAAAGGCAGGCCAATATATATCACATCCAATATGATCACCTCTTCTATCTTATATTATTCGACCCGAAAGGGCAAAAGTCCTACTTGAAAAATATACGTTCTTGTAATGTTTCATGATTCCGATATAATATATGTATAAACTGCCTCGATTGGAAGAGACAGGGAAAGGAAGTATGTCTTATGTTCAAAAAAATTGCCGCTCTGGCAGTCACATTTGCCTGCGTCTTCAGTTTCATGGCATCCGCCACATTTCTCGATGACAACCCCCGCTTCGTCCAGGTCGGCCACGATGACACGACCGAATCGTATATCGACATGAACACCATCCAGTCCGTCCGCTACGATCCGCCGTACTACATCATCCGGGCTACGGTCGTGACCTATGACTATGCCAACAACACGGTCCAAGGTTATGATAACAATTTCTTCTACAATTTTAAAGCCCAGACCGTAAAAACACAGACTCTCGGCGATGTCGGCTACGATTTGCAGGGCAACGTCGTATCCACCTTGTCCCTGCCCAATCCGGAAGTCAAGACGACAGACCGCCTGTCGGCCAACGGCAATGCGGCCAACCGCGCTTTCCGGGCCTGTTACGACATGAATTTCTTCCAAGAATAAGGCTCAAAAATTATTGAAAAGGATTTGATATTCCATGGATTCCCTGATCCACATCATTACGACGATCGTCACTATCGTCTTCATCGCTGCCGTCCTCTATTCCCTCACGTCGGCCCTGCGCAAGCGCCATCGCAAGGCGAAGGTCCAGCAGGAACTGGCCAAGAAGGAACACGTCAAAGTCGCCAACCTGCACCAGTACGACATCAAGCCCAATGACGGCTATTACAAATATCCCATCGAAGAAAAAGGGAAACTGCGCCGCTTCCCGCAGCACTTCACGGCCGTCGCCCTGGAACTGGCCAACGAACAGCCCTATTCCGTCTGTCTCCTGGCCCTGGCTGAATTCGACCACGGCGAACTGAAAGATACGCGTTACTTCTACGTCCGTCCGCCAGAAAACAACTTGTCTGCCGTCAAAGGCCGCTATCAGTGGGACGAACTCTCCAAGGCCGATGAATTCGGCGAATACTGGCAGGCCGGCCTGAAAAACCTCATCGAAGGTCAGACCCTGGTCGCCCACAACGCGCCCTTCGTCATGGGCTGCCTGACCCACGCCCTGCACATCTACGGCATCGACGCACCGGCCTTCTGCTATGCCGATACACTGGAAGTCGCCAAGAAACTCTATCACTTCCCGTCGAACCAGCTCGACGTCATCTGCGATGAAATGGATATCCAGACCGAAGAAGGCAACCTGTTGAGCCAGGCCATCGCCATAGGCCGCTTCTTTCTCCTGGCCCACAAGGAATACCCCATGTTCCTGCCCGACCTGACGTACGTCCAAAAAGCACCGACGACAGACGACAAAGAAGCCGCCCTCATCGCCGCCGTCGAACGCGAAGAAGGAACGCCGGAAGAAATGTTCGCTCCCGGAACACCGGACCTGGCCCTCATCGACGACCTGATGCAAAAAGGCTACGTAGAAGCCGGTGAAAAGCCAGGCACATACTACGCCACCGACAAAGGCCTGGACTTCTCTGAAGGACGGTAGGTTCGTGGTTCGTGGCTCGTGGTTCGTGGCTCCGTGACTCGTGACATGAATGTTTGACGAAAGGCTCCCATTATAGGGGAGCTGACCGCCGAAGGCGGTCTGAGAGGTTGCCTTTAACATCAAACAAAAAAAGGGGACTATCGCATGCAGTCTCATATCACCATGCGTAGTCCCTTGTTTTATAAAATCATCAGCTAGCCACTAACTGCTAACCCCTAAAAAAAGGCGCTGTCTTCATGCGACAGCGCCTTTTTTGCTATCATCAAACAGCTCTTATTTGGAGTACAATTCGACGATAAGTGTTTCGTTGATTTCTACCGGAATTTCGTCGCGTTCGGGCATACGGGTAAGTGTGCCTTCAAAGCCGTCGAAGTTCTTTTCGATGTACGGTACATCGAAAGTCTTCAATTCCTGGAAAGATTTTTTGTACATTTCGTTGGAACGGGAAGCTTCTTTCAAAGCGATAACGGAACCAACTTTAACGTGTGCCGACGGGATGTCGCAGCGTTTGCCATTGACCAGGATGTGGCCGTGGTTGACCATCTGACGTGCCTGGCGAATGGAGTTTGCAAAACCGATACGGTATACCAGGTTATCCAAACGGCATTCCAGCAATTTCAGCATGTTCTGGCCAGTAACGCCTTCCATCTTCTTGGCTTTATCATAATAACGGACAAACTGACGTTCGAGCAAATTGTAGTATGCGCGAAGTTTCTGTTTTTCCAATAACTGTGTGCCATATTCAGACATTTTTTTCTGACGCTGATCTTTACGTACGCGTTTTAATGCCTTAGGGTGTCCGTACACATTAACTCCGAACCGGCGACATTCCTTAAAACGCGGGTCTCTCCTCGTTGCCATTTTCTACATCACCTCATATTAGTAATTCAAGAAATTAAATTTTGCTTACGCAATGTATAAATAATATCATGAAAAAAGCCTTGCTGTCAAGGGGTTATGATTCTTGACTTCTTTTCTTCACTATGATATACTTTAGCCAATAAATAACTAATAATCACTATCAATTAGTAAATAATTTGTAAATTCAGGAGGTGCTCTTATGACCAACTTCATCACAGCCGTCAGCAACCGACGCACGAACTACACCCTCAGCAAAGACGTCACGATTCCCCAGGAAACCATTACCAAGACCATCGAAGACGTCATCCGCGAAGTACCGTCGGCCTTCAACATGCAGTCCGGCAAAGCCATCATCGCCTTTGGCGAAACGCACGACGCCATCTGGAAAATCACCATGGATACGCTCCGCAAAATCGTCCCGCCAGCCAACTTCGCCACGACGGAAGCCAAGATCAACTCCTTCGCCGCAGCCTATGGCACGGTCCTCTACTTCGACGACACGACCATCGTCGACAACATGGCCTCCCAGTTCCCGCTCTACGCCAAGAACTTCCCCATCTGGGCCCATCAGGCCAACGGCATGATGCAGTTCGCCGTCTGGACCGCCCTGACCGACCTGGGACTCGGCGTCAACCTCCAGCACTACAACCCCCTCATCGACGACGAAGTCAAAAAACTCACAGGCGTTCCCAAAGAATGGCAGCTCATCGCCCAGATGCCCTTCGGCCATCCCACAGAACCGCCAAAACCCATCGTAAAAGTCCCCATCGAAGAACGGGTGAAAGTCCTTCGGTAAAAAAAGGCGCTGTCACATGAAGACAGCGCCTTTTTGAGTTTTAAGTTTGTAGTTTTTAGTTTGCAGCAAATGGTAAAAAATTTAAACCCCTGCTTCTACAAACTACAAACTCCGTGCTACAAACTATAAAGAGAAAGGGACCTCGCATGATGGCAGAAGCCTTCGTGCGACAAGCCCTCAACCAAGCAAATCCTGTTCGTCTTTGTGACGGCGGAACCAGGCGTCGGCGTAGGAGCAGCTGGTGGCTGTTTTTTTATGGCGCCGCCGTATTTCGTCAGCTGCGGCTTTGACGAGTTTGCCAGCGGCACCTTGGCCGCGCAGGCTATCGTCGACAAAGGTGTGGACAATGTCGTAATTGCCGTCTTCCCGTTCGACGAAGTCTACTTCAGCTACGACCGTTCCAGCTTCATTTTCCATCCAGATTTTATTGGGTCCATATTGTAATTCCATGGTAATTTCTCCTTTACATCGTAATTTCAACAATCTGTCCATTATGGACCGGGCGGCTGCGGCGGAAAGCGGCCATGTATTCTTCTACAGGCCTGCCCGGATTTTCATAGACCAAGAGCAGGTTGCGGATAAACTGGGCGTGCGTAAAGACCAGTATGAATTGCTCCGGCCGCCGCTGCAGCAGAGATAAGGTCCGTTCAATGCGCCCGATGAGCTGGCGGTAACTTTCGGCCCCTTCGCCGTCGACATAGTCCGGGTCGAGTTTGCGCCAATAATTGATGACCCGCGGCCGCCGCTGCTGCGACGTCGTCCCGACACACGTCGCCGGTGCCAAATAAACAAATTCATGGACACAATCCCAAATCCCCGTCACCGTATCAGGAAACCGCCCGATCGTACACATGGCCGTCTGCTGCGCCCGAAGATAAGGCGACGTGACAATCAGGTCCGGTTTCTTAGGAATCTGTAAGGCCAAGGCCTGCGCCTGCTTGAGCCCCAATTCCGACAAAGGAATATTGCGATGATCCTGCGTCGCTTCGCCGGCATTGGCAATACTTTCGCCATGACGGATGAGCCATATTCTCTTCACACTATCACCTGCTTTTTTCTTTTATTTTATCACAAAAAAAGGAGAATTTGAAAGACACATTGCCTCCCCTGTGAAGGGGAGGTGCCACATCGCGGCGGTGGGGTTCTTCCCTTCTGAACTAAGAATTTTACAAAAGTGTCTTATCTGGAAGTTTTTTTTGGACATATTGATCAATAACTTCACAAACAGCCGAAAATGTTCTTTGTACTTCAAGATTTGTAAATCTTATAACATGTAGCCCATAGGATTCCAATACAGCTGTCCGTTCCTGATCTGACTTCATACCGGCTTCATCATAGTGCTGCCCACCGTCTAATTCGATGACGAGTTGTGCCTGTGCACAATAAAAGTCAACAATATATCGGTCAATACGACGCTGACGATAAAACTTAATGGGATAGCTGCGAAGAAAATCGTACCACAAATGCCGTTCTTCTTTAGTCATAGTTTTCCGAAGTTTTCTAGCAATTTCTTTATTTTGATTTGCATAATTGTACGGCATTAGTTTCGCTCCTTCCTGATATAACTTAAAATATTTTTTCAACACAAACTTACTTCGCATTGTTCCTATAAAGAACCCCTCAGTCAGCTGCGCTGACAGCTCCCCTTCTCAGGGGCGCCTTCTGCCTCCCCTGTGAAGGGGAGGTGTCACATCGCGGCGGTGGGGTTCTTCCCCACGAGCCGAGGGCTTCTCGAGGCGATGTCGTCCTTTTGAGTCTGTTGCGGCTCTGCCGCATCTGAGTCCGAGTGTGCGACACGAGCTCGCTTCGCATTTCTCCTATAAAGAACCCTTCAGTCAGCTGCGCTGACAGCTCCCCTTCTCAGGGGCGCCTTCTGCCTCCCCTGTGAAGGGGAGGTGTCACATCGCGGCGGTGGGGTTCTTCCCCACGAGCCGAGGGCTTCTCGAGGCGATGTCGTCCTTTTGAGTCTGTTGCGGCTCTGCCGCATCTGAGTCCGAGTGTGCGACACGAGCTCGCTTCGCATTTCTCCTATAAAGAACCCTTCAGTCAGCTGCGCTGACAGCTCCCCTTCTTAGGGGCGCTACTTGCCTCCCCTGTGAAGGGGAGGTGCCGCTTGCGGCGATGGGGTTCTTCCCCACAAACCGAGGGCATCCCGATGCGATGTCCTTCTTTTGAGTCTGTTGCGGCTCTGCCGCATCTGAGTCCGAGTGTGCGAAAACAGGGCCGCCTTTTGGGGCAGCCCTGTTTTCGGGTGTGTATATGGCATTAGCGTGTTTTACCTATTTATCAGCCAATTCCTTATAAGTTTCGTATTTCTTCTTAGCGAATTCTTCGGCCTTGGCAAAGAGTTCTTCGGCGATATCCGGGAAGGTTCTCGTCAGGGCAGCATATCTCGTTTCACCCATGAGGTATTCACGGAAGGATTGCTGAGGTTCTTTGGAGTCAAGGATGAAGGGGTTCTTTCCTTCTTTCTTGAGCAGCGGGTTGTAGCGATAGAGGTGCCAGTAACCGCAGTCTACGGCGCGTTTCATTTCGTGCTGAGCGTTGCCCATGCCGCCTTTGATGCCGTGGTTGATGCACGGTGCATAGGCGATGATGATGGACGGGCCATTGTAGGCTTCTGCTTCTTTGATGGCTTTGATGAGCTGGTTCGGGTCAGCGCCGAGGGCGACCTGGGCGATATAGATATGGCCATAGGTCATGAGCAGGCGGCCCAAGTCTTTCTTGTTGAACTTGCGGCCCGATGCAGCGAACTGGGCGACAGCACCGATTGGCGTAGCTTTCGACGACTGGCCGCCAGTGTTGGAGTAGACTTCCGTGTCGACGAGCATGATATTGACGTTGGCGTTCATAGCCAGGACGTGGTCCAGACCGCCGTAGCCGATATCGTAAGCCCAGCCGTCGCCGCCATACATCCAGATGGTCTTCTTGATGATGTGTTCTTTATGAGCCAGGATTTCTTTCTGCAAGTCTGCAGCCCGGCCGGTGAGATGAGCAGCCATCAATTCTTTGATGTACGTCCGGCTAATGCCTTCTGTGACTTCGCCTTCGTTAGCGACGCCGATGGAATCGATCCAGGCTTTGATGGCGTCGTGGAGGGCACCGTCAGTCAGGCCCAGGAGTTCTTCCGATTTAATGCGGATAGCATCGCGCTGCTGTTCCATGGACAGGGACATGCCGAGGGCGAATTCTGCGTTGTCTTCAAAGACCGAGTTCGACCAGGCCGGCCCGAAGCCTTCGCAGTTCGTCGTGTACGGGATGCTGGGCATTGCCGAGCCCCAAGCCTGGGTACAGCCCGTAGCATTGGCGACGATCATGCGCGGCCCGAAGAGCTGGGTCAGGATTTTCATATATGCCGTTTCCGTACAGCCTGCACATGCGCCGTTGAATTCGAGGAGCGGCTGATGGAACTGGCTGCCTTTGACGGAGAATTTATCGAGAGTCGTATGTTTTTCAGGGAGTGTCTGGGCATAATCCCAGTCGACGCTTTCATGACGCTGCGTTTCCAGCGGCTTCATGGTCAGGGCCTGAGCCGGGCAGGCATTGACGCAGGCACTGCAGCTGTAGCAGTCGAGCGGCGAAACCTGGATGCGGAATTCATAGTCTTCCAGGCCCTTGCCGATGGCCTTCTTGGTCTTGAAGTCAGCCGGAGCCTTGGCTTTTTCGTCAGCCGTTACCAGATACGGACGGATAGCGGCGTGCGGGCAGACCAGGGAGCAGCGGTTACACTGGACGCATTTTTCCAGGTCCCATTCAGGAACGGTCGATGCGATGCCGCGTTTTTCATATTTCGTCGTGCCCAGGGGGTAGGAACCGTCGGCATAGGGGACGAATTCACTGACCGGGATGGTATCACCGAGCTGCAGGTTAGCCGGTTCGACGACTTTCTTGATGAATTCCGGAATATCGCGGGTATCTTCGACGACGGGGTCAGACGGCAGGTCTTTCCAGGCTTCCGGTACAGTGACTTCGACGATATCCGAAATGCCGCGGTCGACGGCAGCCTGGTTCATGGCGATGACTTGTTCGCCTTTGGCCAGATAGGTCTTGGCAATGGCGTCTTTCATGTATTTCACGGCATCGTCGATGGGCAGGATGTTTGCCAGTTTGAAGAAAGCTGCCTGCAGGACCGTATTGGTGCGGTTGCTGCCCAGGCCGATTTCTTCGGCGATCTTGGTGGCATTGATGATATAGAAGCGGACGTGCTTGGAAGCGAGCTGGCGTTTTACTTTATTACTGAGGTGGTTGGCGACGTCGTCTTTATCCCAGCTGCAGTTGAGCAGGAAGATGCCGCCGTCCTTGATTTCACTGACAATATCGTAAGTCCCCATGTATGCCTGTTTATGGCAGGCCAGGAAGTCCGCCGCTTTGATATAGTACGTAGCCCGGATTGGTTTCTTGCCAAAGCGCAGGTGCGATTTGGTGACGCCGCCGGATTTCTTGGTATCGTATTCAAAGTAAGCCTGGACATACATATCCGTGTTGTCGCCGATGATCTTGATGGAATTCTTGTTGGCGCCAACCGTACCGTCCGAGCCAAAGCCCCAGAACTTGCAGCTGATGGTCCCTTCCGTGTCGACTGTGATAGGTACGTCGGCCAGGGAATGATGGGTAACATCGTCGATGATGCCCAGGGTGAAGTGGTTCTTCGGCTGGAGCGAATCCATGTTGGTGAAGACGGCGTTGATCGATGCCGGCGGTACGTCTTTCGACGACAGGCCATAGCGGCAGGCCAGGACGGTGACGTCCTGTTTGACGTGGGACATGGCTGCGCAGACATCTTCGTAGAGCGGTTCGCCCAGGGCGCCCGGTTCTTTCGTGCGGTCCATGACGGTAATCGTGCGAACCGTGTCAGGCATGGCTTTCATAAAGTGTTCCAGCGAGAACGGACGATAGAGGTGGACCTGGATGAAGCCGACTTTCTTGCCTTCTTTGCAGAGCTTGTCGATAGTTTCCTGGATGGCACCGGTGACAGAACCCATGGCGATGACGACATGTTCTGCGTCAGGAGCGCCGTAATAATCGAAGAGGTGGTACGGACGGCCCGTCAGTTCGCTGATCTGGTCCATGTAGTCCTGGACAATGTAGGGCAGGCGCTGATACCAGGGGTTATTGGCTTCGCGGGACTGGAAGAACATATCCGGGTTGGTAACGGTACTGCGCATAACCGGATGTTCCGGGTTCAGGCCGGTGTGTTTGAAATGATAGAGAGCATCGCGGTCGATGAGTTTGCCCAGTTCTTCAGCCGGCAGCATCTTGATTTTCTGGATTTCGTGGGATGTGCGGAAGCCGTCGAAGAAGTGCATGAACGGAACACGGCCTTTGATGGTTGACAGATGGGCAACGGCTGCCAGGTCGGCACATTCCTGGACGCTGGCACTGCAGAGCATAGCCCAGCCCGTGTTGCGACAGCCCATGACGTCGGAATGGTCGCCGAAGATGGACATGGTGTGGGTCCCGACGGTACGGGCGGCAATGTGCAGGACGACCGGTTTCAATTCGCCCGACAGGCGATGCATGACCGGAATCATCAGCATCAGGCCCTGCGACGCCGTAAAGGACGAACAGAGGCTGCCCGTTTCCGAAGCGCCGTGGACGGCACCGATAGCGCCGGCTTCGGACTGCATTTCAACTAATTTGACGGGCTGGCCAAAGAGATTCTTGCGGCCATTGGCCGACCAGACGTCGACGTGTTCTGCCATCGGCGACGACGGAGTAATCGGGTAAATCGTAGCGACTTCAGTAAAGTTATACGCAACGTCAGCAGCCGCTTCGTTGCCGTCTAAGGTTTTCACGATCTGTTTAATCATAAGAGACACTCCCCTTTTCTACTATTCAAAGATAATTCATCCGGATTCGTATAACGTTTAACGCTTTCTGTACTTTTAGTATAGCCGTTGTAGATATAAAAGTCAAGCATACTATTTATGCTATTTTATCATCAAAGCAGCTATAGTTATACGTTTTACGCGTATATAGGAGAGTGAAAGTGGTTCGTGGCTCGTGGCTCGTAAAAAAAAGAGACTGTCGCATGTGCGACAGTCTCTTTGGGAGTATTAAGTTTTCAGTTTGTAGTGAATAGAAAATCAACCTCTCAGACCGCCTTCGGCGGCCAGCTCCCCTATCAGGGGAGCCAGCGGGGCGTCCCTGCGAACTGCGAACTGCGACCTGCGGGACGCCCTACACGGCGTCCCCTACTAGTACCAACGGGTCATGGGCAGGTCGTTCTTGGTGCCTTTGGTCATGAGGATCTGGTGGATGTCGATGTTGCCGATGTAGAAGGATACGGCGCAGCCGCAGAGGTAGAGGTCCCACATGCGGGCGAATTCTTCGCCGCGGGCAGCGATGACTTCATCGCGGACGTTCTGGAAGTTATTGAACCAGCACATGAGGGTCTTATAGTAATGGCGGCGCAGGCTTTCGACGTCGATGACCTGGAAGTCATCGTCGTAAGCGAGGCTGACGATTTCACGGAGCGACGGCAAGGTTCCGCCCGGGAAGATGTATTTGCGCATCCACGGGTTGCCGATGCTTTCGTCGTGGCCACTGATGTAATGGAGGAGGAACATGCCGCCGTCCTTCAAGAGGTGGCTGGCTGTTTCCATGTACAGTGGATAATTGGAGCGGCCGACGTGTTCCAGCATGCCGACGCTGACGATGCGGTCGTACTGACGGCCTTCGGCGACGAGGTCACGGTAGTCGATGAGGTCGATCTGTACCAGGTCCTGGAGGCCCAGTTTTTCAATGCGTTCCTGTCCTTTTTTCCACTGTTCTTTACTGAGCGTGCAGCCATAGCCTTTGACGCCATATTTCTTGGCAGCTTCGATGAGCAGGTAGCCCCAGCCGCAGCCGATATCGAGGAGGGTCATGCCTTCTTTGAGGTAGAGTTTTTCCAGGATGTAATGGACTTTATTATGCTGTGCCTGTTCGAGGCTGTCGTCTTCATTCTTGAAGTATGCGCAGGAATAGCTCATGGACGGGTCGAGCCATTTGGCATAGAAGTCATTCCCCAGATCGTAATGGGACGAAACCTGTTTCTTCTGAGCCGATTTCGATTCCGACGGATAGAGGATGCGTTTGAACAAGGATTTATCCAGCGAGAACTGACTCGTCTGGGATAAGAAGCAGCGAAGAGCCGTGAACAAATCGCCTTGGATTTCGACATCTTTACGCATGTATGCTTCGCCCAATGCCAGAGACGTCGACGCCAGCAATTCCTTTTTCGGAATGTCGTTGTGGATAATGACGTTGAACAGCGGCTGGCCTTCACCAATGGTGTAGGTCTTGTCGTGAAGTTGTACCGTAAAGCAGTGTTTATCGAAGCGGCGTAAATAATGAATCATGAAATTATCTAAGATATGCATAGATTACTCCCTCACTTTTATAAAATAGTTTCTGTCCGGGCGATGCCGCAGACGACGTTTTCCAGTACCATCATCGTCGTCACGGCGCCAACACCGCCCGGCACGGGTGTCACGGCCCCGGCCACGGCAGCCGCTTCATCAAAAGCGACGTCGCCGACGGTCTTGCCATCGACGCGGTTGATGCCAACGTCGATGACTACAGCGCCGGGTTTTATCATATCGCCTGTCACTAAACCAGCTCTCCCGGCAGCGGCGATGACCAGGTCTGCCCGGCGGCAGACGGCTTTCAGGTCTTTCGTGCGCGTATGACAGTGCGTGACCGTGGCGTTGCGGTTCAGGCAGAGCTGAGCCAGCGGTTTCCCGACGACGTTGCTGCGGCCGATGATGGCTACATCCTTGCCACTTAAAGAAATATGGTAATAATCGAGGATGGCAATGACTGCCCGCGGTGTACAGGGCACGAACCCCGGTCGTCCCGTATATAAATGGGCGATGTTGACATCGGTCAGGCCATCGACGTCTTTCTTCGGGTCGATGCAGTCGATGATGCGCTGGCTGTTCAAGTGGCGCGGCAGGGGCATCATGGGCAGGATGCCGAAGACAGAAGCCTGTTCGTTGAGCTTATCGATGAGCGATAAAAGCTCTACTTCACTGATGGAATCCGGTTCCTGATAGATTTCTGCCTTCAAGCCGACGGCCCGGGCCGTCTTCTGCATGGATCTGGCATACATGGCCGACGGCGCATCATCCCCGACGAGGATGATGGCCAGTTCCGGCTGGATATGGAGTTCTTCCTGGATATCGGCCAGGCGGCGTTCCACCCGTTCGCGATGAAATGCGGCCACTTCCCGGCCGTTGAGTAATTGCATAACTAGTTCCCCCTGTTGTTCTATGGATTCCGTTTGAAAATAACGGTGACATTACTGCCCTGCGGTGCATAACTGCCCGCCTGCGGCGATTGCTGGATGGCCTTCCCCATCCCCTTGGGGATAAAGCCTAAGCCCGCTTCATTGAGCCAGTCGTTGACTTCCCTCGTACTCCAGCCGATGAAAGACGGCATGAGGACGCCATCACTGGAAATATGGACGGGCGGAATGGCATGAGCCGGCGTCATGACTACGGGACCCAGCGGTTTCTGGTCCATCGCTTCCGTCGGACGGATGCCTTTCATGCGGACGATTTCGGTCATCATTTCCTTGAAGACCGGCGCAGCGACCTGGGCGCCGTAATAGACGCCCTGCGGGTCATCGACGACGATGAGGACCAGGAACTGCGGGTCTTCCAAGGGACCAAAGCCGATGAAGGAGCCGACATACTGGCCTTCGGCGTAGCCCGTGCTGTCTTCGGTCTTCTTCTGGGCCGTGCCGGTCTTGCCGCCAAAGCGATAGCCTTCGATTTTGGCGCTCTGGCCGCCGCCGATAGCGACTTCTTCGCCCATGAACTTGCTAATCGTTTCAGCCGTACCGGCATTGATGGGCTGCCTTACTTCTGTCGGTTCTGTCTTTTTATAAATGGAACCGTCAGGATTATCGATTTCCTTGACCAGGAAAGGTTTCATCATGCGGCCTTCATTGGCGATGGCACTGAAGGCCTGTACCATCTGAAGGGGCGTGACGGCGACGCTCTGACCAATGCCCATCGTGGCTGTATCGACGATGGACATCTTATCGGGATCGAACAGGATGCCCTCTTGTTCACCGGACAATTCGATGCCCGTAATCGTCCCGAAGCCAAAGCGGCGGGCGTAATCGGTCAGCGTCTTGCCGCCTGTCGTCACGGCGACGTGGGCCATGCCGGTATTGATGGAATACATGATGATTTCCCGCAAGGTCACGTCGCCCATGCCCTTGTGGTCCCAGTTGTAAATCGTCCGGTCCGCGACGTGGACGGAGCCTGTGTCGTGATAGACATCGCCGATATGCCATTTCCCTGAATCCAGGGCGGCAGCGGCCATAAGGGGCTTAAAAGTCGATCCCGGTTCGTAAACATTGACGACAGCCCGGTTCTTGTAAGCTTCTTTATTTCCCTTACTGTAATCATTGGGATCATACGTAGGCCGGCTGGCCATAGCCAATATCTCACCGGTCTTAGGATTCATGACAATAATGGATGCACCTTGAGGATGACTGCGGGCCATGATGCCGTCCAGGCCCTTTTCGGCGACGTACTGGATGGTACTGTCCAAAGTCAGGCAGACGGACCGTTCCTTGTTGGGCAGGATCCGTTCCAGGGCTGACGAAAAGACAGGGATGTTATGGTTATCGGTCTGCAGGCGGAAAGTCTGTTTGCTGCCGCGAATTTCATCGTCCAGCATCATTTCCAGGCCTTCCAGGCCGTGGTCATTTTCACCGACAAAACCGATGACCTGGGCAGCCATCGAACCGTTCGGATAGAAACGGCGGTTTTCATCGCGGAAAGCCAGGCCGTGCAGCTTTTCTTCCTTGATGAGCGATTCGACAGCTTCATATTTTTCGTGGTCCATCTGTCGGTCGAGCCAGACGAAGGCCGTATCTTCTTTCAGGCGCCGTTCGATTTCATCCTTCGAGATGCGGAGATAAGGCGCCAGTAAATCGGCTACCATGGCCGGGTCTTCATTGAGCATGGTCGGGTCGGCATAGAGTGACTTGGACATCTCGCTGATGGCCAGGACCTTGCCATTGCGGTCGAGGATCATGCCCCGCGGCGATTGCAGGTTCCGTTCAATCTGACTCTGTTCCTGGGCAGAGGCCACGTTTTTGTCATGATGGATGACTTGCTCTATAAACAAGCGGGTAACGGTGCCAAAGCCGATGGCCGCCAAAATAGCCATGCAAATGACCATGCGGCTGCAAATGCGATGGGTCAGGTTCTTTTCATTTTTATTCATGATGCCCTTCCCCTTCATGGCGCTTCATCCAGCGCCGGGCTGCATCGGCCAGTACATCAGCCTCATTTTCCAGGTCCTGGTTCTGGACCCGCTTCAAGAGGATCCGCAGGCAGTCGCCTGTACGGCGGCCGCACGCGTCGGGAATCCGTCGGTCGTAGTGCAGGTCCTTGGTACTGACTGGCATGGACTCAGCCAGCATGGCCATATAAGCCCCGAAGGATTCCGTCCCTTCTGTGCTGGCGTCGGCATGGCCGCAGCCTAAAATATCGCCGCAGGCCACGGCCGTAGCCTGGCCGACGGCTTCGACGAGTTCTTCTGTCCGATGGAAAGGGCCATCGAGGGCTTCATGGCGAAGCCATTTCTCGACGTCGCCTTCGGCCGTATTGGCAAAGAAATGGAATTTCATATGCGTCTTGACCAGCCAGGCCACGCGCTGGGCAAAGGCCGGTTTCTTGTGCCAGCGCAGCAGGATGGCTTCGGCCAGTTCTGCGCCCTTGGCATCGTGGCCGTAATCGGTATAGCGGCCCTTATGGACGCCGCGGATACCGGGCAGGCCTTTGGCAACATCATGAAACAAGGCTGCATAGCGGATGGTCAGATCCGGCGGCGTGTTGGCGACGGTCGCCAGGGTATGTACCCAGGCATCGAAGAGATGGAACGGTTTCGACTGCGGCGTGTCGGGCAGATGACTCAATTCCGGCAGTATCGGCACGGATTCATAACAGCCGTTCACCTTCTGGCGGCATGAGCAGGCGCCGAGGCCGGTGCGGACGAGGATGTCCAGTCCCCGGTACGCCGCCGGCGTGACCATGAGGCGGTCCATTTCGTTGACGACTCGTTCCAGGGACAGGCCGTGGACGCGGCCAAAGGCCTGGGGCATGGCTTTGACGAGATCTTTCGAGGCCATGAAATCGAGCTGCCCCGCAAAGCGGCAGGCCCGGAACAGCCGCAGGGCGTCTTCCTGGAAACGGCGGACCGGATTGCCGACGGTAACCAGCCGTTTCTTGCGCAAATCCTTCTGACCGCCGACGTAGTCGTAAATATCGCCGCGGCAATCCATAGCCATGGCGTTGACGGTGAAATCACGGCGCAGGACATCTTCGCGCAATGTATCGGCATACCAGACCGTATCCGGCCGGTGGCTGTCCTCGCCATAGGCTTCGCCGCGGAAGGTCGCGACTTCAAAGGTCTGGCCGGCAATGACGACGACGACGATGCCAAAAGCTTCGCCGTGGATCTCGACGGTGTGCCAGTCCTCTTTGGCGGCGACGGCCCGGATATCATCAGGCCGGGCAGAGGTGGCGATATCATAGTCGTGCGGTTCTTTTCCCATGAGCAGGTCGCGCACGGCGCCGCCGACGACATAGGCTTCAAAGCCTGCATCCTCTAAAGCTGTCAATAGCTGTCGGGCTCGTTCTTCCATCTTCCCGGCCTTCCTTTCTAAAAAAAATTAACTGATGTTATATTATATCACGAATGGATGGGCCTGACCACTACCTGCCATTTTTTGATTATGGTATAATAACCCCCGTAGGGGCGCCCACGTGGGGCGCCCGCCACAGTATAGTGAATGGCTAACAGTTAATGAGAGGTGATATGATGGATACGGGCTTAATACATATATATTGCGGCGACGGCAAGGGCAAGACGACGGCCTCGCTGGGCCTGGTCCTGCGCTGTGCCGGCCGGGGCGGCAAGATTCTTTTCGCCCAGTTCCTCAAGGGCCGGCCGACAGGCGAGCTGGAGGCTCTCAAGGCCCTGCCGCAGGTCACGGTCCTGCGGGGCAAAGCCATCCTGAAATTCACCTTTCAGATGACTGACGCCGAAAAACAGGCCACCTGTGAGGCCCAGACGGCATTGTTGCAAAAAGTCCGGGACTTCTGCGAAATGCACCATCCCGACCTGGCCGTCTGCGACGAACTCGTCGGCGCCTGCGCCCTGGGCCTCGTCCCGGAAGAGCAGGTCCTCGATTTCTTAAAGGACAAACCGGCCCATACGGAAGTCGTCCTGACTGGCCGCGACCCCAGTCCGGCCCTCCTGGACTTGGCCGATTACGTCTCAGAAATCAAGAAAATCAAGCATCCCTTTGACCAGGGCCTTGCCGCCCGCATAGGGATTGAAGAATGACACAGAGGGGGAAGCAAAGATGATCGATATTCTCGAAGAAGTACGCAAAGAACAAGGTGAACTCGTCGCCTTGCGCCGCCATTTCCACGAACATCCGGAACTGTCCAAAAAGGAAGATCAGACCCTGGCCTATATTGCCAAAAAACTGGAGGAATATGGCATTTCTTACCGCCTGGTCGACAAGGGCGGCCTCATCGCCTGGATTGACGGCAAAGCCCCTGGCAAGACGCTGCTCTTACGGGCTGACGTCGATGCCCTGCCCATCGAAGAAGGCGAACGGAACTTATCGTGCCCGCGCGTCTGCCGCTCTCAGAATCACGGCGTTATGCACGCCTGCGGTCACGACGGCCATATGGCCATGCAGCTCATGGCTGCAAAATGCCTCCAGCGCTGGAAAGACCAGTGGGACGGAACCGTCGTCTTGATGTTTGAACGGGGCGAAGAAGAATCGGGCCCTCTGGAATATCTCCTGCGCTATTTGGAAACAGAAAGCCCCTGGCATATCGACGCCTGCTATGCGACCCACGTCCGCTGGGACATCCCGGCAGGTAAAGTCTCTATCTGCCACGAAGCGCCCATGGCCGGCGGCTTCGGCTTTGAGATCCGCATTGACGGCCACGGCGGCCACGGCTCCCGGCCGGATCTGGCTGAAAGCCCTATCGACTGTTTCCACGACTTCTACGGCAACATGCAGGCCCTGCGGATGCGGGCCGTCCCGCCGAAAGAATGTCTGACCTTCTCCATCGGCAGCCTGCACAGTGGCGACGTCCTCAACGTCATCCCCAACAGCCTGACCTTTGCCGGTACGTGCCGCTTCTTCAGCTACGACCATGCAGGCAGGCGCTTCTACGAAGAATTCAAGCGCATCCTGGCCAATGCCTGCCAGACCTATGACTGCCGTTACGACATCCTGCACATGCCGGAGCCGCTCTTTGAAGTCCAGAACAACCCGGTCTGCGTGGCCATCGCCGAAAAAGCCGTCGAAAAGTACATAGGCGCCGACGCCCTGACGGACTGCACACCCTGGATGGCTTCGGAAACTTTTGCCATCACGTCCCGCCTCTATCCCGGCGTCCTGACCTTTACGGGCATCGAAAACAAAGAAAAAGGCTGCGGTGCCAATCACCACACGCCGGAATTCGACCTCGACGAAGACGGCCTGACCTACGGCGCTGCTACCTGCCTGGGCTTTGCCCTGGATTACCTGGCAGAAAAACCGGATATCCCCTTCCAGCGGCCAGACGAACCACTCGAAAAACTCGTCGCACGGAATATATGAAAAAAAGGAGCTGTCGTAATACGACAGCTCCTTTTTCTGTAGGGGCGTCCACGTGGGACGCCCGCTCACACAAATCAAGTTTACAAGTATCTCGCATATCCCCGGCGGGCTCGCCACGTGCGAGCCCCTACAAAGGATCAACGTTCTTTTCTATGTCGCGGATAGATCAAGGCATAGAAGGTCAGGAGGGCGCCGATTTCGCCGATGACCATGACGATGCCCATGGGGATGGCCGTATGGTCGCCAGCGATGCCGACGACTGGGGCCATGACGGCACCGCTGATCATGGAGAAGAAACCGATGAGGGCCGACGCACTGCCGGCGCTGCGTCCCTGGTCCTGCATGGCCATGGAGAAACTGCTGGTACTCATCATGGACAGCGTCGATACGGTCAAGAAGAGAATGACCATGATGACCGGCAGCGGCATGCCGGTACTGAAGGCTGCCAGCAGGGCCACGCTGCCGACAGCGGCCAGACACAGGGAAAACCGAAGGAGTTTCCAGTCAGCAATGCGGCCTGTCAACCGGCCCGTAACGGCACCGTTGATCATGAGGCCGACACCATTGATGCCAAAGATGAGGCTGAAAGCCTGAGCTGATACGCCGTAGACGTTCTGGAAAACAAAGGATGATCCGGAAATATAGGCAAAAAAGGCGGCAAAGGAAAAGCACTGCATGATACAATGCCCCATGAAATAAGGCTGACGGAAGAGGGCGGCAAAGCCCCTGAGGCTGGCCGTCATGCCGCCGGATACGCGGCGCCGCTGCGGCAGGGTTTCACGCATCAAACCGGCCGATACGGTCAGGATCAGCCCGACAATGGCAATAAAGAGGAAGACGCCTTCCCACGGGGCAAAGCGCAGGATCTGGCCGCCGATGACGGGAGCCAGAATCGGTGCAATCCCATTGACCAGCATGAGCATGGCAAAGAGCCGCGTCAAGGCGCTGCCCTTGCAGATGTCGCGGGCAATGGCCCGGGACAGGACGATACCGGCACCACCGGCACAGCCCTGGATGAGCCGAAAGATGAGGAAGACTTGAATGGACGGCGACCAAATACAGCCCACCGTCGACAAGGTGAAAACAGCCATGCCGACCATCAAAGGCAGACGGCGTCCCTTATCATCACTGATAGGACCGACGGCGATCTGCCCCAAGGCCATGCCGGCCATGGAAGCCGTCAGGGTCAGCTGGATGACAGACGGCGTCACGCCAAAGGCCGTCATCATCGACGGCAGGGCTGGCAGATACATATCCGTCGACAGCGGTGCAATAGCTGCCAGCATCCCTAAAAATACGGTCATGAGCAAAAGCCAGCGGCTTCGCTTTGTCTGTGTCATATTATGAATCCCCTTTCGCCAGCAGTCCTGGCACTTCTTCCAGGCTGTAGCAACATGTCCAGGCCAGGTCTTGTACGTCTTTGGGAATAGTAATTAAATCGGGGATCCAGATAGATGGGATTCCCGCAGCATGGGCGGCCAGGATGCCACTCTCTGAATCTTCCAGTACTAATGCCTGGTCCGGTGAAACACGGGCTTTGTCGCAGGCCATGAGGAACACATCCGGATCCGGCTTGCCATGGGCCGCTTCTTCCCCGCTCTGGACGACGGAAAAGAAGGGAGCTACACCCGTTTTATCTAATAAATATTCAATCAGTGTCCGCGGTGACGACGAAGCGACGGCGCAGGCAATCCCTTCTTCCCGGGCGTAGTGCAGGACGTGGAGCAGGCCCGGCTTGATGGGAATAGCATGACTGCGGTAATATTCCAGCTGCAAGGCCACTTTTTCCCGACAAATATCGTCATAGGGATAATCCGGCCCGAAGGCGTCATCACAAATAGCACGGATGCGCAGATTGTCCCGTCCCAGCATGCGGTCGAACACCGAGCGGTCCAGGTCAAAACCATACTGGGCTGATACGTCCCGCCAACAGCGATAAGAAATGGGTTCCGTATCAAACATGGTCCCATCCATATCAAAAATAAGTGCTTTTCGTATATCTATACATCCTCCCCATCATATACTTTATGAGCTTATTATTCTTCAATCACTATTCTATTATATAAAAAAATAAAGTAATTGCAATTCTTCCCGGCAAAATACTCAATAACTATTCCCATTTTCGATAATATTATGATTTTTTTGCATTTCTTTTATTCTCAATTTCTTTCTCGTTATTACTTGTATCTCGCCCTATCTCTGCTATAATGAAGGGAATCAGAAAGCTGGGTGATTTTATATGATTGAATTCATTATCCGCCGCTTCATCAAGAACTATGAGGATACCGATGACAAACACGTCCGTGAACAATACAGTATCCTCGGCGGCATCTTAGGCATTATTTGTAACCTCTTCCTCTTTGTCAGCAAATTCCTCGTCGGCATGATGAGCAACAGCATCGGTATCTTGTCCGATGCCTTCAACAACCTGACCGACATGGGTTCGTCGTTCATTTCCATCATCAGTGCCAAATTGAGCAACCGGCCGCCAGACAAGGAACATCCCTTCGGCCACGGCCGCTTTGAATACCTGGCATCGCTGACCATTTCCATCATCATCCTCGTCGTCGGCTACAAGCTCTGCGAAACGTCGATTGGCAAATTCTTTGAACCAGAAGACATGGAATTCTCCTATTGGAGCATCGGCGTCCTCGTCATCTCCATCGCCGTCAAGGTCTGGATGTGCATCTATAACCGCTATATCGGCAAGAAAATCAATTCCGGCGTCAACGATGCGACGGCTGCCGACAGCATCACCGATGCCATCGCCACGACGGGCGTCCTGGTCGCTACCATTGCCCAGCAGTTCACGACGCTGCCCATCGACGCCGCTGCCGGCACGGCCATTGGCCTGATGATCATGTACGCCGGCTACGGCATTGCCAAAGACGTCATTAACATCCTCCTGGGCAAGGCACCGGACCCGGAACTCATCCGGGGCATCGTAGCGACTGCTTTGAATTGTCCCCACGTCGTCGGCGTCCACGACATCCGCATCCACGACTACGGCCCGGGCCGCATGTTCGGCTCGATTCACGCCGAAGTCCCGGACAAGGCTGACCTCGTCGAAGTCCACGCCGCCTTAGACGTCCTGGAAGACGAATTGCAGGACAAGTACCATATGGAAGTCAATATCCACATGGACCCGCTCTGCACAGACATCCACAAAATCAACGACGTCCGCCACGTCCTGGATAAAATCGTCCACGAAAAATATCCCCGTTATCATACGGACCACCTGCGCATCACCTCAGGCCATGCCCGGCTCAATGTCATCTGTGACATCCACATCCCGCCGGCAGAATATAACGTCGAAAACATCGCCCGCATCCGCCGCGACATCAACGACTGCATGCGAAAATACAACGATAAATACCGCGTCGTCCTGGCCAAAATCATGGCTGATCCGGGGAAATGACAAAAAGAGGCTGTCGCATTAAGACAGCCTCTTTTTGAGTTTTAAGTTTGTAGTTTTTAGTTTGCAGCAAATGGTAAAAAATTTAAAACCAGCTTCTACAAACTAAAAACTCCATACTACAAACTATGAAGCAAAGGAACCTCGCATGATGACAGAAGCCTTCATACGCCTCACTGCACGACCAGGGACCGCGGTTCCAGCATGGCCTGCAGTTTTTGCCGCAGGTCTTCTGTCGTTTCTACCCAATATTTTTCATTAGTCAAGATGGTCTTGCGGCTGCCCATGAGGTGGAAGTAGACCTTGACCGGTCCCGGATGTTGTTCCAGGACCTGGCCGATACGGCCGGCCAGATTGGTCCGTTCCAAGTGGGCCGGAATCTTGATGAATAATTTGGCACCCATACCGGGATGCCAATAGTCGCCAGCCTGGCGGGCTGCTGCCGGTGATACGGCAGCGGGCTGTACGGGTTCTCCCTTTTCCTGGTCCAGCGGTTTCACTTCTTCGGCCAGGATCTGGATGCTGTCGTCGTTGATGTCGGCCCGGCCGCGGATGGCGACGGCCATATCGACGGCGACGGCCTGCTGATAGCGGGCATAGGTCTTAGGGAAGACGACGACAGATACGGTGTGAGTGAAGTCTTCGACGGTGATGATGGCCATTTGTTCATTGCGCTTGGTCATGACCTGCTTCTTGGCCGTAATCAGGCCGCCGATGCGCATCATCTTGCCATCGTACTGCCGCCCGTCTTCCCCATAGAGGACCGACAAGGGCGTCAATTTCTTCATAATATCCTTATATTTATTGAGGGGATGGCCGCTGAAATAAAAACCATCGTATTCCTTTTCCATGGCCAGGCGCATTTCAATGGGATATTCCTCGATATCCGGATATTCCAGTTCCGTCATGACATCTTCGGCATCGTCGAAGAGCCCCATCTGACCCGACGCGTAGTCCTTCTGACTGAGGGACCCCATGGCGATGGCCTGATCGATGACGGCCATGAGCTGGGACCGCTTCTTGCCAAAAGAATCCATAGCCCCGCATTTGATGAGGCTTTCCAGGGCCCGCTTGTTAACGATGTGGTAATCGACGCGGCTGCAGAAATCGCCGAGCGACGTGAACGGTCCGCCTTCTTCGCGTGCCTTGACGATGGCCTCGATGGCGTTGGCACCGACGCTCTTGACGCCGGACAGGCCAAAGCGGATGGCCCCGTCCTGGACGGAGAACATGGATACGCTGGCATTGACGTCAGGCGACAGGACCTGGACGCCGTGACGGCGGCACTCTGCGACGTAGTAACTGATTTTACTGACATCGTTGATCATGCTGGTCATAGTCGCTGCCATGAATTCCGGCCGATAATGGGCCTTGAGGTACGCCGTCTGCCAGGCTACATAGGCATAAGCTGCTGAATGGGACTTGTTGAAACCATAGCCGGCGAAATAGACCATGAGGTCGAATACCTTGTTGGCAATGTCGTCGGGAATGGCGTTCTTCCGCGTCCCTTCCAGGAAATTAGCCCGCTGGGCGACCAGGATGGATTCCTTTTTCTTGCCCATGGCGCGGCGCAGCAAATCAGCTTGTCCCAGGGAAAAGCCGCCCATGACCGAGGCGATCTGCATGACCTGTTCCTGGTAGAGGATGACGCCATATGTATCCTTGAGGATCGGTTCCAGCAGCGGGTGCAGGTAGGTGACTTCCTTTTCACCGTGACTGCCCTTGATGAAATCATCGACCATGCCGCTGCCCAAAGGGCCCGGCCGGTAGAGGGCGACGAGCGGGATCATGTCTTCAAAATGCTTCGGCGCCAGTTCCTTGACCAGGTTGGTAATGCCCGACGATTCCATCTGGAAGACGCCGGCCGTATCGCCTTCGGTCAGGAGCCGGCACGTTTCCGGGTCATCCAGGGGAATGGCATTGATGTCCAGGTCGATGCCGTGATCCTTTTTGATCATCTTGACGGCATCACCGATGACGGTCAGCGTCCGCAAGCCCAGGAAGTCCATTTTGAGCAGGCCCAGTTCTTCGACCAGGTCCTTTTCGTACTGTGTCGTCAAATCGCCTTCCTTGGAATGTTGGACCGGCACGTAGTCGTCGACAGGAGCCGCCGAGATGACGACGCCCGCTGCGTGAGTCGATGAATGGCGGACCAGGCCTTCCAGGGATTTACCGAAATCGACGAGGCGATGGACCGTCGCATTCTGTTCATATTCCTTGCGGAATTCCTTGCTCATCTTCAGGGCCTTGTCGAGGGTCATGCCCAATTCGTTAGGCACCATCTTGACGATGCGGTTCACTTCACTCAAGGGGATGTCGAGGACGCGGCCGACATCACGCAGGACGGCTTTGGCCGCCAAGGTCCCGAAAGTGATGATCTGCGAGACGTGGTCGACACCGTATTTCCGGGTAACGTAATCAATGACGCGGCCCCGGTTTTCATAGCAGAAGTCCATGTCGATATCCGGCATAGTGACGCGTTCCGGATTGAGGAATCGTTCAAAGAGGAGGTCGTACTTGAGCGGGTCCAGACCGGTAATGCCCAGCAAATACGCGACGACCGAGCCCGCTGCCGAGCCGCGGCCCGGCCCGACGGGGATTTCATGGTCCCTGGCGTATTTGACATAGTCCCAGACGATGAGGAAGTACGACGGGAATCCCATAGTGTCGATGACGCCCAATTCATAGTCCAGCCGTTTGCGGACTTCCGGCGTAATGGGGTCATATTTTTCCGGCAGGGCCTGCTCACAGAGCTTGCGCAGATAGGACGAATCCGTTTCCCCCTTGGGTACGGGGAACTGCGGCAGATGGCGCTCACTGAAAGAAATCTCGACGTTGCACTTATCGGCGATTTCCAGCGTCGTATCCAGGGCTTCGGGCATGTCGGCAAAGAGGTCGGCCATTTCGTCGCCGCTCTTCATATAAAATTCATTATTATAAAAGCGGAAATGCGACGGGTCATCGAGGGTACTGCCCGTAGAAATACAGAGCTTGACCTCCTGGGCAGCTGCATCGCTGGGGTCGATGTAATGATAATCGTTGGTAGCCACCAGCTTCAGGCCATATTCCTGGGACCAGTGCTTAAATACCGTGCGGACTGTCTTTTCTTCCGGAATCCCATGGTTCTGGACTTCCAAGTAAAAATCATCCTTGCCAAAAATCGAAACCAGCCGGTCCAAAGTCCGCTTGGCCCCTTCTTCATTGTGGTTGAGGATATCCTGCTGGATGTGGCCTTCGATGCAGGCACTCATGGCGATGAGGCCTTCATGATACTGTTCGAGCAAATCGTAGTCGACGCGGGGCTTGTGGTAATTATTTTCCCCATCGACAAAACCTTTGGACACGATCTTGATGAGGTTGTGGTAACCCTTATTGTCTTTGGCCAGCAAAATCAAGTGACAGAGCCGTTCTTTCGTCTTCTTTTCAAAACGGCTGCCCCGGGTCATATACACTTCACACCCCAGAATCGGCTTGATGCCTTGGGCTACGGCTTCCTTATACAGATAAATGACACCGTACATATTGCCATGATCCGTAATCGCCACAGCCGGCATATTCAGCTCCTTGGCGCGCTTCACCATATCGGGAATCTTGCACAAGCCGTCGAACAAACTGTATTGAGTATGGACATGCAAATGAACAAAAGGCCGCATCCAAAAAATCCTCCTTCAAAAAAAATCGCTAATGAGATAAAGTTATCCGTAATAGGATATTATACCACATTAGCGATAAGATTGTTAAGGGGGACATAAGACGCCGGCCGCAGGCCGCAGTTCGCAGGCCGCCATCGGACTCAGAGGCCGCTACGCGGCAACAAACTCAGAATGACGACATCGCCTCGAGTGACCCTCGGCTCGTGGAAATGGCCCCAGTCGGGGCTTTCGTAGGGGACGTCCCGGAGGGCGTCCCTCCGCAAATCTCCCTTATAATCTGAAGAAAATAGAAATTATGATATAATAGGGAGTATATATGTGCAGGAGGGTTCAAGATGGATAAGATAGAATGTAAAGGCATTTGGGAACAGTTTATGACAAAGGGAGTCTTAGACCCCCGGCTTCCGTCGTTAGTGGCCCAGTCCTGGCAAAAATACCGCACCGGCGGAGTCGATCCTTGGCATCGGAAAGCCGTGACCGTTTCGTCTGAAGAACTGCAAGTGGTTTTACAAAAAAACAGGTTACTCATACAGACGGCCCAGCCCATTATGCAAAGCGTCCTCGATATCATCCGGGATTCTCACTTTTTGTTAGCCTTGACGGATGCCCAGGGCTATGTCCTGCTGACCATGGGCGACGATGCCATCCTGGCCCGTTCGGAGAATATTCTGTTTCAGCGTGGTGCCGTTTGGCGCAATGACCAGGTTGGGACCAATGACCCAGGAATCGCCCTGGAATACAATCAGCCTATCCAGCTCATCGGAGCTGAACATTATTGTGCCGACCAGCATGATTGGACGTGTTCAGCGGCACCGATCCATGGCGTAAATGGCAACGTCATCGGCAGTCTTGATTTGTCGGGAAACGTCGATGCAGCTCATCTCCACACGCTGGCCCTGGTCGTTGCCGGGGCTTTCAGTATAGAACGGACGCTCATCAGTTATCATCAAAGTCATTTTATGCGGGCAGCCGCCAATGGCATCCGTGAATCCATTCTGCTCTTCGATGAACAATTACATCTCCGCTGGGCCAATACGACAGCCCAACAAGAACTGGGGATGACACAGAAACAATTAGGCGCCCTCAATTTCAAAAAAATCATGCCGCAAATCGACTGGCACTTAGCGGATGATGCCAGCCGTCACGCCCCCTGGTATATCGACGATCTGCGTTTCATCCTGCCCGGTGACGTCCGCCGTTTCAGCGCGACCATATCCCAGACGGCCGATGCGACTGGCAAAACCTATACCCTCATCTTGCGCCGTCAGGAACATTTGATTCGCTCTGTCAACCGGGTGTCTGGCAACCAGGCCACCTATACCTTTGACTCCATTTACGCCGCAGACCCACAAATGACGCAGGTCATCGACAGAGCCCGGCAATACGCCCGTTATGATGGCAGCGTCCTTATCGAAGGTGAAAGTGGTACTGGCAAAGAGCTCTTCGCCCAAGCCATTCATGCAGGCAGCGTCCGAGCTGATGGCCCCTTTGTCGCCGTCAATTGCGCTTCCCTTCCGCGCAATCTCATCGAAAGTGAGTTATTCGGTTATGAAAAGGGAGCCTTCACCGGCGCATTACGCGAAGGGAATCCGGGGAAATTTGAATTAGCCAACCATGGGACCTTGTTCCTCGATGAAATCGGAGAAATGCCTATCGAGTTCCAGCCTAAATTGCTCCGCGCCGTAGAAACACGGTGCATCCGCCGTCTAGGCGGCAAAGAAATCAAAAAATTAGATGTCCGCATCATCGCCGCGACGAATCGCGATTTAGAAGCGGAAGTAGCCCGCGGTACCTTCCGGGGCGATTTGTATTACCGGCTCAATGTCTTACGCCTGGATATCCCGCCTTTACGTCGCCGCCCAGAAGATATCGCCTATTGCAGCCACTTATTTTTACAACGCTTCAACGAACGCTATCCGGAACGTCAACGGCAATTCGCAGCCGATGTCCTTCCCTTCTTGCAGCAATACGACTGGCCCGGCAATGTACGGGAATTACAGAACACTATCGAACGGGCCTTCTATTTGAGTACAGGTCCGGCCATAACGGTATCCGACCTGCATCTTCCGCAACGACCCGCCAGGACAGGCCGTGAAGATCTCCTGATAAATGAAAAGCAGCAATGCCTGAACTATCTCCAAGCAGCCAATGGCCGCGTCGAAGAAGCCGCTGCGGCTATGGGAGTCAGCCGGGCTACTTTTTATCGCCTCTGCCACCGCTACCAAATCAGTCCTAAACAGCTTCGTCGTCAGCGAAAACAATAGTCTTATTTATCTCAAAAATATCATTTTTCTCGATATTTTTGAGATTTTTTATATTTATCAAGCGATATTTCCATGATTTTCAGGACAAGAAAAATTTTTTTAAAGGACCCGAAAAGGGCATCTTACCTCAAAAATCGGAAAGCCTATTTCCCATTTCCATCAATCATGCTATATTTGGCCCGAAAATTTCATATATATCAGTGAGTGAAAAATTTTACGATTCACAAAGGAGGAATTGGCTACTATGGCTAACAAAATCACGTTGAACGAAACATCTTATTTTGGCAAGGGAGCTATCAATGAAATCATTACAGAAGTCAAAGCGCGAGGCTGCCAGCACGTCGTCGTCGTAACGGACAAGGATTTGATGAAATTCAAAGTGGCTACGAAAATCACCGACTTATTGGATGCTGCTAACATCCCCTACACCGTCTATGATCACATCAAACCGAACCCGACGATCCAAAACGTCCAGGATGGCGTCGCCTTCTGCAAAGAAGCACAAGCCGATATCTTGATTGCCGTCGGTGGCGGTGCCGCTATGGATACATCGAAAGCCATTGCCATCATCTTGACGAATCCGGAATTCGCCGATGTCCGCAGCCTGGAAGGCGCTTCGCCGACAAAAAACAAGTGCCTCCCCATCATTGCCGTATCCACGACGAGCGGGACAGCTGCCGAAGTTACCATCAACTATGTCATTACAGACCCGGAAAAACATCGTAAATTCGTCTGCTGTGACCCCCATGATATCCCGGTCGTCGCAGTCATCGATCCGGATATGGTCGCTTCCATGCCCCGTAAACTCTGTGCCGCTACAGGCATGGATGCCTTAGTTCACGCCATTGAAGGGTATATTACGAAAAACGCCTGGGAAATGACTGATATGATGCATCTGAAAGCCATTGAAATCATCAGCAAATGGCTCCGCAAATCCGTCGACGGCGATTCGAAAGCCCGCGAAGAAATGGCACTGGGCCAATATATTGCCGGTATGGGCTTCTCCAATGTCGGCTTAGGCATTGACCACTCCATGGCTCATCCCCTCAGCGCCTTTTATGACATCCCCCACGGCGTCGCCTGCGCCATCTTACTGGCTCCCGTCCTGACCTTCAATGCCCCGGCAACGGGTGAACGCTATCGCGAAGTCGCCCGCGCCATGGGCGTTGCTAACGTCGATGCCATGAGCCAGGAAGAATATCGCCAGGCCGCTATCGACGCCTGCCAGAAACTGGCCGACGACGTCGGTATCCCTCGCAAGTTATCCGAATTGGGCGTCCAAGAAAAAGACATCGACTTTCTGGCCGATTCGGCCATGGCTGATGCCTGCACACCGGGCAATCCCCGTGATGTAGAAAAATCGCAGATCGTCGACCTCTATCATTCCATCCTCTAAAAATCAAAGATAGAAAAAAGCCCTCCTCGTCGCCCACAACGAGAAGGGCTTTTTTTCATCGCAAGACGGACGGCGCACCATCATTTCAAATCCGTGGCACTAAAAGACACATCCAGCAAGTTCCCCGGTTCCAACATCAAGCCCCCATTTTTATATAGTTTTCGCGCCAATTCCTCCGCCTCTTCCTGCGAATCCGCTTGAATCACAAAATCCTGGCTGACTCGTTCTTCGATGGTGACATTGAATTTTTTCATAGGTAACCACCTTACTATCAAATTTTCTTTATTAGTATGTTGTACATGAGACTAGCAATATCATGACTACGCTTATCAATCAAATCCTTTGTCCAATATTTTTCCTTTACTCTATACTGTTTTTCATTTTGATTAATCATCTTACATAATTTTGCATCTGGTCCGGTTTTGATTTCAGTCGTTTTTGGTTCAACAATAGTAGAAGTAAGGACAAAATTACTCATTTTATAATATACTTTTTTTCTTCAAAAACAGCATTTCCCATGGAAGAATTTGCATTACCTGCAATTAAATGTTTTAAGCCGCCCTATTCCCAACGGATGATACTACAGAAAATATTATACGAATTACCACTTCTGCTGTCCGTTTTAACAACTGCCTTGCGTTTTCTTATAGTCAACACCTTGCGAACAAAAAGCATACAGCCCGCAATTATATCAAAATAGTCTATGCCGCATAATTTTTATCGCCTGTATGCGATATCGTAGGGGACGTCCTGCAAAGGCGTCCCGCCGTGAATCCTATGTACGGACAGAATTTATGACAAATGGCATATGGTCGTAATCAAATCCTGAATCTGTCGCGGCGAAGTCGCATCTGAGTCCGAGGCGACCGGCTGCCTGTGAAATCTCCATCACTCCCAATCGTCGTATTGACTATCGTCATACTGGCTATCGTCGTACTGGTTATCGTCGTACTGGCTGTCGTCATCGGGGTTATCCCAATTCCCGTCGTAATCGCGTTCGGCCCGTTCTTGTTCTTTGTTCCGTTCGTGGAGTTCGTGCAGGATAAGGCCTGTGCCGACGGCTGACAGGAAGGCCGCATCGTCGGCATCGAGTCGATGTTTCGTCTTTACGGGTTCCTGGGCCGACTGGATTTTTTCTTTTTCAGCTGCCGCTGTCTTTTCCCGTTCTTTTTGTTCGGCCTGTTTCTGGCCGCTCCGCCGCAGGCCACAGATGATGACAAAGGTCGTCAGGGTCGCCGCGATGACGGCTTTCAAGGGGTCCGTGACGCCGAGCCACATATAGAGTTTGGCAGTGCCTGTGAGCAGTAAAAATAAGAAGATGACCAATCGAGCTGGCATAGCCCTCACCTCGTATCGTAAAAAACATAGTTCCTATGCTTTTATTATATCATGACTCGCCCATTCTGAAACGTTTAACAAATCCCATCCCCATTACAAGCCTGTCTTTTTATGGTAAAATGGGGACAACGTCACAATATTTTATCACCAAGGGGGATTTCGATTTATGCTCAATCAAGTTTCTGTATTCGCTGAAAACACGAAGGGCGCCTTGCGCAAGATGACGTCGGTCTTAGCCGATGCCAATATCAATATCTACACCATGCTGGCCAATGACAGCGCAGAATTCGGCATCATCCGCCTCATCGTCACCAATCCGGAACTGGCTGTCTCGAAATTGCAGGAAGCCGGCTACCAATGTCATATGGACAAAGTCGTCGCCGTCGAAATGGGCGATACGCCGGGCTGTCTGGACAAAATCCTCGACAGCCTCCGCCAGGCCAATATTTCCATTGACTACTTGTATATTTCCTATAACCGCCAGGCCGGCACACCGGTCGCCATCTTCAAGACCCGCGAAATGGAAACGGAAACGTTCCTGCGCGGTAAAGGATATGTATTGTTGGATACTTTTTAAAAAAAATCGCTGTCGCACGTACGACAGCTCTTTTTTTAGTGGCTAGTGGCTAGTGGCTAGGGGCTAGGGGTTAGTGGCTAGTGGCTAGTGGCTAGGGGTTAGTGGTTAGGGATTAGGGGCTAGGGGTTGGTTTTAAATTTAAGGCCCTCTTCTACAAACTACAAACTCCGTACTACAAACTATAGAGAAGCTCCTACAGTGCGGCTATAAAACCGCAAAAACGAATCACGAATTACAAATCACGAGCCACTAATTACAGCAATTCTGCCATGTCGTAGATGAGGCGTTCGGATTTTTCCCAGCCCAGGCAGGGGTCGGTGATGGATTTGCCATAGGTGCCTTCGCTGATTTTCTGATTGCCGTCTTCGATGTAGCTTTCGATCATCAAGCCCTTGACCAGCTGTTTGATGTCGGCCGAGTGCTTGCGGCTGTGGATGACGTCTTTGGCGATGCGTATCTGTTCGAGGTATTTCTTGCCCGAATTGGCATGGTTGGCGTCGACGATAACGGCCGGATAGGACAGGTCCCGCTTGCCATAGGCTTCGTACAGGCGCTGGAGGTTTTCATAATGGTAGTTAGGCATACTGTTGCCGAAGCTGTCGACGTAACCGCGCAGGATGGCATGGGCCAGCGGGTTCCCTTTGGTGCGGACTTCCCAGCCGCGGAAGAGGAAATCCTGCGTGTGCTGGGCGGCTTCGATGGAGTTGAGCATGACCGAAATGTCACCGGATGTCGGGTTCTTCATGCCCACAGGGATACCGACGCCGCTGGCGATCATGCGGTGGAACTGGTCTTCGACGGACCGGGCACCGACGGCGGCATAGGACAAGAGGTCCGACAAGTAACGGAAGATTTCCGGATAGAGGACTTCTTCGGCGCAGGTAAAGCCCGTTTCGCGGACGACGCGGGCATTCATTTCACGGATGGCGATGATGCCGCCCAGCATGTCCTCCTTGCCTTCCGGGTCCGGCTGATGGAGCATGCCCTTATAGCCGACGCCGATGGTACGGGGTTTGCTGGTGTAGACGCGCGGGATGATAAAGATTTTATCTTTGACCTGTTCCTGGACCTTGACCAGGCGATGGATATAATCGAGGACAGCCGGTTCATTGTCGGCCGAACAGGGACCGATGATGAGCAGGAAGCGGTCGTCCTGGCCGGTCAGGATGTTCTTGATTTCTTCATCCCGTTTCGCCTTGACGGCTTTGACCTTGTCGTCGATGGGAAATTGTTCCATCAGTTCCTGTGGTTCCGGTAATTTTCGGATATATTCCATTTGCATTTCCATAATATCTTCCCCCTGAGTAAAAGTGATGTTGGTCACATTATAGCACAGGTTGCGGCCTTTCCCTATAGGGAAAATCAGCCCAGCCGGACAGTAAACGTTATACGTTGGGCCTTATAGGATACATTGATCTTGCCACCCATGAGTTTCGTCAATTCTTCGGCCATGGACAAGCCGATGCCGTATCCGGCCTTCTGACTGTTATGGGACGTATCGCCACGGTAGAAGCGTTCAAAGAAGCGGGAATAGTCCACATTGGCCCCGTCGGCATAGGTGTTGGTCACGGCGACGACAGCCCCCTTTCCCAGGCGGCCCCGGCGCAGGGAGACGTCGATGGTCCCCTTGTCGTCGCAATACTTGACGGCATTGTCGACGAGGATGTTGACCAGTTCATAGAGGCACTTACTGTCGCCTTTGACGTGGATGCCGTCGGCAATGGCCGTCGTCAAGGTCTTTTCGGCGTCAATGGCCAGCTGCTGGAAGGAGTCGGCTACGGCATGGACCGTTTCCGACAAGTTCACGTCGGTAATGACCAGGTCGACCTGGGATCGTTCGCCCATCTTGGACAGCATGATGAGGTCCTGGATCAGGTTGGACAGGCGGCGGACCTGCTTGAGGATGCTGTCCGTCCACTGGCTCTGGCCATTGAGCATCTCAATGGCTTCGGCGTTGGCCGAGATGATGGCAATCGGTGTCTTGAGTTCGTGCCCGGCGTTAGTGATGAAACGCTTCTGGTTCTCCATGTTGCGCACAAAGGGACGGATAGCGACGTTGCACATGGCTGCCAGGATGATGACGTATAAGATGACGCAGCCCAGGCCAAACCAGAGCGAATAGCGCATGAACGAAGCGACGGCGGCGACGTCGCGCGTACAGTCGAGGATGACGATGAGGAAGCTGCCGTCGTCGTTGGGCTGAATCATATAAGCATAACTGGCCCGGTTCTTTTTGAAAAAGCCCTGTTTCGTCCCGTTTTCCCGCGCCTCAGCGACAGTCGTCCGGGCATAGTCGATGGCTTCTTTTTCAGAAAATGAAGCGATGTGCTGGATGTCGATTTTTTCCGCATAGCCGCCGGCATTGACGAGGACGCTGAAAAAGCGTATCTGGTAGGCAAATTCCGGCGTTTCTTCGGTCCATGACGGGTCGCTGAAGAAACTGCCATCGTCGCCGCCGATTTTCTGGGGCACAGCGCCGTTGTTATGGATGATATAGGTCAGGACCGACATGACCTGCTGATTCATCCGCATATAGGCGATGGTATTGATGAGGCCCAGGGCGCCGCCGAGGACGACGAGGACGCCGATTGTCGCCATGATGATGAATTTACGGCGCAGGCGCTTGATCATATTCATGGTCTAACCCTCCGCAGACGCTTCTTTCACGGTCAAGGCATAGTCCTGCCCTCTTTGGCCGACGATTTCAATGTCGGCCTGGACGGCTTCGAGCTTTTCCCGTAAATACGAGACGTAAAGGAAGACGATGCCTTCATCGACGTCGTCTTCTTCATCGCCCCAGACGTTATCGAAGATCTGGGCCGTCGACAGGGTTTTGCCGGCGTTGGCCATGAAGAATTTCATGAGCTTCGTTTCCTTATTGGCCAGGCGGATAGAATTGCGGCAGGCCAGTTCCTGTTCTTCCACGTCGAGTTCGACATTGCCGACAGTGAGTTTCGACGGCGCATAGGACGTCGACCGCCGCGTCAGGGAGCGCAGGCGGGCCAGGAGTTCGCCCATGGCGAAGGGCTTGGTCAAGTAGTCGTCGGCACCGGCGTCGAGGCCGGTAATGCGGTCGTCGATTTCGGCTTTGGCCGTCAGCATGATGACCGGCGTCATATTCCCTTTGTCGCGGATTTCCTTCAAGGCCTGGACGCCGTCCTTCTTCGGCATCATGATGTCGAAGATCATACAGTCATAGGACTGGGACAGGGCTTTTTCGACGGCAGCCTGGCCGTCATAGACGGCATCGACATCGTATCCCGAATGGTTCAGGATGGCAGACAGAGCTGCGGACATTTCTTTTTCATCTTCAGCTAATAGAAGGCGCATAGCGTTTCCCCCTTATTCTTGTGCATGGATCAAATTGCGGATAGTCTGCATGGACACGTCGCACGAAGCCAGTTCATCGGCACAGCGCTTGAGTTCCCGGACGATGAGTTCCGGGTTCTTGATGTCGTGCTTGTATTTCATCTGATGTTCCAGGCTGGCCCAGGAATCCATGGCAATCGTGCGCAGCTGGACTTCGGCATAGAAATGACCCGGATTGGCGCCGGTCACATCTTCATAAGGCTCTTCCAGTTCCAAAATGACGTGGTAACTGCGATAGCCGTTCGGTTTGACGTGGCGGATATAATCTTTCTCTTCGACGACGCGGACGCCATCGAGACTTTTCAGGAAGTCGATAGCCCGATAGATGTCGTCGAGGAAACAACAGACGATACGGATGCCGATGGCATCGCGGATATCGTGGAGAGCCGAATAGGCCGTCTGAGGCAGGCCCTTGCGGTCACATTTTTCCCGCATACTCCCTTCGGACTTGATGCGGTAAATCAGGTGTTCATAAGCCGCTTCCCCGGTCTTGGCCTTTATATCGTCACTATAGGCGCGGATACGGCCGATAATATCTTCCAGAGCAGCCTGCAAAGCCGGTCCATAGGAACCATAGATAGAATCCATAGTAGTATCACCTCATTCTACAAATTATCGGGAATGTACGAATATTATAGCATAGAAAAAGGCTTGTCGCACAGCGACAAGCCTTTTTGCTGTAGGGGCTCGCACGTGGCGAGCCCGCTCTGGGATATGTACGATTTTCCGACCCGTTTGTTAGAAAACAGCAGTTTACAACTTTTTGAACAAATAAATATCGCGTAACCACACTTTGAAGT
>ERZ791612.33-NODE-33-length-97964-cov-58.520197_pt1 | contig 97964 bp, 86 predicted proteins | sample MGYA00509963_ERZ791612 | MGnify/ENA primary metagenome ERZ791612 (study PRJEB30046, sample SAMN00791906) | human gut metagenome | study: EMG produced TPA metagenomics assembly of the A metagenome-wide association study of gut microbiota in type 2... | reverse complement strand
CGCTGTGCACGCCAGAGGCGCGTCAAACTTAAGCCCCTTAAGAACCTTCGGCCCATCGGGCCGTCAACCCTTAAGCCCCAAAGGGGCTTGTCCATAATAGCGCCTTCGCTTGTCCTTTCCATAAAATTATAAAATAAAAGAAGGAGGTATTCAACGCCTTGAATATCTCCTTCCAAATCAGGAATCGATTATTTCACTTCCGCTTCATAGCGGGCCAGAGTGAAGCAGAGGTCAGAGAGACGGTTCAGATAGCGGATATCCACATCATGTACATCTTCTGCTTCTGCCAGACGCCACATACATCTTTCAGCGCGGCGTACCACGGATCTGGCTACATCCAGGAAGCTGGAACCCTTTGTAGCTCCGGGCACCAGGAAATGGTCCAGAGGTGCCAGGGATTCAGTATACTGGTCGATGATGTGTTCCAGGTTGGTCACATGTTCCGGCGTAATGTTCGGTTCCTGGTCCAGGCTGGCCACATCAGCCATCAGAAGCCACAGTTCCTTCTGGAGCTTGTAAATCGTTTCCTTCACATTGTCATGAGCCGCAAAAGCGCGGGCCATTCCCAGTACGGAGTCCGCTTCGTCCACTGTACCATAAGCTTCAACGCGAAGACTGCCTTTCGATACCCTCTGATTGGTATAGAGGCTGGTCTGTCCCTTATCACCTGTACGTGTATATACCTTTGCCATGACAATCACCTTATTTCTTCAATTCAGGGAACCAGAGAGCAATTTCTCTTGCTGCTGTTTCCGGAGCATCGGAAGCGTGAACTACGTTTTCATCGATGGAAGTAGCGAAATCACCGCGGATGGAGCCGGGTACAGCTTCCAGCGGGTTGGTAGCGCCGTTGATCTGGCGTACTGCTGCTACTGCATTTTCACCTTCGATAACCATAGCCAGTACAGGACCGGAAGTGATGAAATCGATGAGAGCCTTGAAGAAGCCTTTGCCCTTATGTTCAGCATAATGTTCTTCAGCCAGTTCTACAGGAACATTGATCATTTTGATTGCGTGAATGGAAAGGCCCTTTCTTTCGAAACGGGAAATCACTTCACCGCAGATGTGTTTCTTCACGCCGTCCGGTTTTACAAGTACAAGAGTTTTCTGAATGTCAGCCATAAATATGACCCTCCTTAATAAGAATGCATTTGTGCTGCGATCTCACGCAGCTTTTCCACCCGCTCCTCCGTAGAAGGATGCGTTGAAAACAGATTTGCCATTCCGCCGACACCGGCCAGCGGGTTAATAATGAAAAGCCCGCTGGTAGCCGGTTTCGCATCAGCCATTACCTTATGATGGGCATAGGCATCCAGCTTCAGAAGCGCATTGGCCAGCGCCAGAGGTTTACCGGAAATCTCAGCGCCCGAAGCGTCAGCCATGAATTCCCGGGACCTTGACAAAGCCAGCTGGATCAGAGTCGCCGCCAGCGGAGCCACCACGATGGTCACCAGAAGAGCGATGGGGTTTGCACTTCTCCCCTCCTCGTCCCGGCCGCCGAAAATGGCAGCCCACTGGGCAATATTGGCAATGTAGCTGATGGCTGTAGCAATAGATGCAGCCAGCGTCATTATCAGTGTATCACGATGACGGATATGTGACAACTCATGACTTAAAACTCCTGCCAGCTCATCGCGGTCCAGCATGGAAAGAATCCCTTCTGTCACAGCTACAGCCGCATGATTTTCATTCCGGCCCGTAGCAAAAGCATTGGGCACATCCGTAGGAATCACATAGAGTCTGGGCATGGGCATATGGGCCTTCTCCGTCAGCTCCCGCACCAGCTGGTACAGCTCCGGCACATCGGACTCTGACAAAGGCTGGGCATTATAGGCGCGGAGCGCCATTTTATCGCAGTTCCAGTAAGTATAGAAATTCATGGCGAATGAAATAAGAAGCATGGTGAAAGCACCACTCCTGCCGCCCACGACACCGCCGATTGCCATGAGAATCACGCTGAGCAGTGTCAGCAGCATCACCGATTTGACTCTGTTCAAAGAAAAGACCTCACTTTACGCAATAAATAGAAATTTATGAATATGTTGAAATAAAAAAAGTGGTCGGAACGACATGATTCGAACATGCGACCTCTACCACCCCAAGGTAGCGCTCTACCAAACTGAGCTACGTCCCGACATCGGTTACAAGTAATAGGATACACAATGAAGAGAGATTTGTCAAGAGAAATTTTACATTTCTATTTGGGAAATAAGAAAATGAGGGCTCAGAGGGAAAGGTTCTTAAGATGAATGGGCCTTCGGCCCAAGGGTTCTTAAGTTTGATGGGGCCTTCAGCCCCGAGGGGTGTGGTGGCATTATGGGTCCTGTGGGCGCATCAAAAAAGCTTCCCGATTTCTCAGGAAGCTTTTTTGATCAGAATTGAAATACCACTTTGCCCAGCACATGGTCCACCGGCACAGGGCCGATAAACCGGCTGTCGGAGCTGTGGTTGCGGTTGTCCCCCATCACAAACACCATGCCCTCAGGAACCGTATAGGAACCATCCATAGAAAATTCCATGGGTTCATTGATATAAGGCTCATCCAGCTCGCTGCCATTGCGATAGACATGGCCGTTCTTGAACTCCAGCTTATCACCGCCTTTGCCGATGACCCGTTTAACCCATACATTATGACCCTGGGAAGATTTGTCGAAAATGGCAATATAATTCTTCATCGGTTCATCCAGATCATCCATCCAGGAACGCTCCCTGTGGGTCCGGCTGTCGATAATGACGATATCCCCGTAATTCGGCATTTCTCTAAGGACATGACTGATTTTCGAAACAATAAGATATTCCCCGTTGGTGAGGGTAGGATACATGGATTCACCGGACACCTTGGTGGGTACAAACAAAAAAATGTGAATCAGCATGGCCAGAAACAGGGCCACCACAATAGAATAGACCCAATCTAAAACTTCGTGCATAAACTCTCCTTCATCTATCTGAAAATGTAAAATCCCTCTGCGCATGTTTCATTGTACAACATCACTCCTCTTTCCGCCAGTTTTTCCTGTAAAATCCCCGGGACCTGCTGATGCAAAAACCGTGAGTCCCCGGAATGCCCCTTTCTTCCTATTTCCCTGCTCAAGATGATGCATGGCAGGCACCTTGCCATCAGAAAATTTTCATGTAAAAAAGACTGCGAAGAAATGATTTCCATTTTTTCACAGTCCTTTTCAGTGATTCCCTTTAGAAACCCTCATGCAGGAAGGACCTTTGCCTCTATCCTTCCTCCTGCCATTTACGTCCCTCAGACTTGAATGATATTTCCGGCCTCCACCGGTATGGACAGGCGGAAAACTTCTGTAGTCTTCTTGAAATCATCCAGGTGCAGGACTCCCATAAGACGGCATATCATATCGCCGGCAGGGGTATAGTTATGGGCATGGCAGAAAGCGATAATCTGTTCCGTATATATGCAAAGCTTGCTGAAGTCTTCAAAGTAAACAAAAACGCTTGTACTGCTGGGAAGCTGTTCTACTCCAGCGATTTCTCTATTTTTTCCCTGTACAATGATTCCCAGTTTTTCTGTCCGGTACCGCTGATGTTTGATATCATCCAGACTCAGTGTGACAAATGGAAAATTCAGATATCCCTCTGTAAATCCACTCTTAATCAACTGTCATTCAATGGAGGATGCATCATAAATCACACTGCCTATATCTTCAAGCACATAATTTCTAACTGCCTTTTTTTCATATACATATTCGGCTGTAATAAAGCCCATCTGAATGAATCCATTGGGCGGGCGATGGCAGAAATGGTCAGCCCCTTTCATCATCCGCTCCAGCTCCTCTTTCCGAAATTCAAATTCAGCCAGCGCCTGATTCACCTCATCTAGCTTCTTTTTGTATATCTGTTCGAGAAAATCATAGTCATTCCGTCTCAATATTTCTTTTATCTCTTTCAAGCTCATATTGAGTGCTTTATGATGCTGTATCATATGAAATACCAGACACTGCTGAACATCATAATAGCGATATCCCGTTTCCGGATTTACATAAACAGGAGAAAGGATACCCACTTTGTCATAATGACGAAGTGTAGCAAGAGTAGTGTGATTCAATCTGGCCATCTGCCCGATTAACAGTCTATTATTTTTCAAGATTCCCTCCAAGCAGCAATGCTATCGTAAACACCTCAAAGCTGGTCTTGTCAGCTCATTGCAATCCTTCTAAAAGAAATGAATACCCCGCCTTCCTGCTGGAAACCTATTTTCAAAGGATGCAGAGCGTACATATATTTCCATAAAACCATGGAAATATGACTCATTTTGAAACAGAATTCTCCAGATAAATCAAAATGTTTTCTGACAGTTTTTTACCCCTCCCGCGTACATTTCCTCTAATTGTCCACTGGAAACGTACACAGGGGCTATGGGACCCATTTCCGGATTTTGATAAAGCATTTATAAACCTCCCATACTTTACTTACTTATTATATTTATCATAAACCATCATTAGCATAAAGGTCAATAAACGATTTGGATTAAAAGATTAATTCTTTCCGATTTTAACAAGATATTTACTTTATTAGTAGAATGATTTTTCGACAAATTCAGAAAATAATGATGTTTCTACCATATGCACTAAATCCTTCAACCATAATAAAAAAGCAGTGCAGATCATGAATCTGCACTGCTTTTTTTAATCACACTTCGTCCCGAAGTCCTACCAGATAATCAACGGACACATGGTAGTACTGTGCCAGTATCAGCAGCTTATCTGCCGATATTTTTCTTTTGCCCAGCTCATACATACCATAGGCAGCCTGGCTGCAGTGAAGCACACCGGCCACATCGGTCTGTGACAGATTATTGGATTTTCGAAGGAATTTCAGCCGCTCTGGCCAAACAGCATCAGCATTTTTCATAGACATCACATCCTTTTCCATCGATTGCTCTATTTTCCGTTTTTATCCAGCTTAGCCAGGATTTCCGCCATTTTCTGCTCCAGAGCATCGATACGTTTATCCTTGTCTGCATTGTCCTTCTTCAGGGCATCGATTTCCTTAGACTGACTGTTGATGACTTTTGCCATTTCTGTCTTGGACATGGCCTCGCGTCCTGCGCCGCCGCGTCCTACCTTGAAGGAAACGCCTGCATTGAAGCCGGGATCTCCGTTACCCAGGGAAACGCCTACGTTCACCATGGTATTTTCATTGGGATGATAGAAGGCACCTACAGCGGCGGCATTGGCATTGCGGTAATGGCCATAGCCTACAGCAAAGTCGGCCTTGTCGTCGGGATCATAGTCCAGCGGATGGAGAGCGGCCAAAGCGTTGCTTCCCGCTGCAGCCTTATTGATATTATTGTTGAGCCTGCCGTAAGCATTGTTCATATCCCGGTAAATCTGTTGGGTATTGGCAGCGGTGACGCCGTTCACATAGCCCACATTAGCAGCGCTGGTGGGGTCGCCTGCATCGCTGACAACACCGGTAATGACGCGGCCCTTGCCATCCTTGCCATTGACATCAATCTTCGTAGCAGCGTCGGAACCGCCAATCTTGATGGTCTTGCCGTCGCTGTTGATGAGGTCGTGGGTTGCCCTGACCTGGGTATCCAGGTTCATGATATTCTGGGCCGTGGTGTTGTTCTGATTGATATAGGTGCCGCCGGAAGGACGGAGTTCGTTCCAGATGGTCCCGGCATTCACGGCATTGGTGGAACCTTTTTCGATTTTGGTATCATCCAGGCCGCTGATGGTCTTATTCGCAATGGTCACACCGCCGATGGTGGCGCTGTTGTTCACGGTCAGGGTATCCGTAGTCGCAGTCTTAGCAGTCACGCTGTCTACGGTAATATTTTTGTTCAGGGCCACCTGGTAATCGGTATGCCCATCCGTCTGTTTCGCCGGCGTTACCGTGATGTTGCTACCTGCAGAAACGGTGGAATGCTGACCGGCCGCCGTGGTTGCCTGTTGCACCGCTCCATCCAGTTTGCCAATGGCGCTGGTGATGCTGTCACCGTCCTGCACATATTTATTGCTACCACTGGTATTGCTGGTACTGTATTTCTGGTCACCAATCTTGGTATTCATACTGGTATTCACGTTGTTGATGGCATCCACCACCGTAGTCGTTTTGCCACCAGCGTTCTTCACACCGTCAGCCAGCTTGGAAACATCGCCCATTTCGCTGGACTTGGCTACGTCGGTAATGATAACGGTACCTTTTGTATCGTTATTCTTATCAACAAGATTCATGGAAACCTGATTCTGATCATTTACTGCATAGGAACCAACTGCTACATGGATATCGTTCTCCCCGGCCTGCTTGACAGCATCCTTCACAGCCGCGTCCACCTGGCTTTCGGTAGCAGCCTTCGTGGATTTGGAGTAATCGTTGGCTTTGGAATCCCAGGTCGTATTGGTCAGACCAGAAATTTCACCTTTCGTCCCGTCAATGGTGACCTGTTTGGTCTTGTCCGAACCAATGGTAATCTTGTCGCTCAGGCCAATGCCGTTGGAGTCCACCTTCAGGTTGCTGTCAGTAGTCTTGATGGCTACAGCCCCATTGTCGATTTTCAGGCCATTGCCGGCATCCACGGCCAGTTTGCCTTCATCGAATTTCAGTCCGTCACCTTTGTTGACGGAAATGGTCTTATTGTTATCGGCGTCCGTGTCATACTTAATACCATCCCCGGCTTTATAGGTTACGCCGGAAATCCTGGCATCCAGCTGTCCCACTGTAGCGGCGTCGTTGGCATTGACCCCATCTTTCAGGTTCGTGATGGTGGTGCCACCTTCACCGTCCAGAGTGATCTTTGTATTGTCGACAACGGTCTTGTCATTTACCTTTTTGGTATCATACTTCACAGAACGGCTGTCCACATCGGAAAGTTTATCCGTATTGGTCTTTACCTGATTATCCAGTTTCAGCAGGTTAGCGCCAGTAGTCTGGGACGTCTTCACATATTCCCCATCTTCGGACGGCCGTACTTCATTGTACACCGTGCCGCCGGTGACCAGGTTGCCATCATGTTCAGCGACGGCTCCATTATCACCGACATCAATCTGACCATCTGTATTGACGCTCAGATGTTTGCCGGTATTGACGGCCAGTTTGCCTTCATCGAATTTCAGTCCATCACCTTTGTTGACGGAAATGGTCTTATTGTTATTGGCGTCCGTGTCATACTTAATACCATCCCCAGCTTTATAGGTTACGTCGGAAATCCTGGCATTCAGCTGTCCCATTGTAGCGGCGTCGTTGGCATTGACCCCATCTTTCAGGTTCGTGATGGTGGTGCCACCTTCACCGTCCAGAGTGATCTTTGTATTGTCGACAACGGTCTTGTCATTTACCTTTTTGGTATCATACTTCACAGAACGGCTGTCCACATCGGAAAGTTTATCCGTATTGGTCTTTACCTGATCATCCAGTGCAAGCAGGTTATCGCCAGTAGTCTGGGACATCCTGACATATTTCCCATCTTTGGACGGCCGTACTTCGTTGTACACCGTGCCGCCGGTGACCAGCTGCTTGTTATCCTTCGTCACTGTACCGGTACCCAGAGCTTCGCCCCAGGCGTTTTCGTTGGTGGGCACGTCTCCGTCTTTGAAGTTCTTGCCGATATTGGAGGCATCGACGCTGGCCAGTTTCTTGATCTGGGCCACGTTGACGGCATCCGTATCATTAAAGCCGGCTGCCAGATTCGTAATCCTGCGGGTGGTTGTCGTGTTGCCGTTAACTCCACCGATGGAAACGGCACCAGTCGTCGCTTTCCAGGTTGCCGAGGTGTTTGTGGAGGCTTTATTGGTGGCAGTCGAAATAGGATCATAGCCTTCTGCATCTGCTTCAGCAGTTGCCGTGGATACAGAGCCGCTGCCGATAGCTACACCGCCGTCAACGCTGACATCCGCATTATGGCCGATGACTACAGCATTGGAAGCAGTCAATTCTTTATTTTCATCATCTGCAGAACCAATGATTACATTGTTGCTCTTACTGCTCAGCTTGTGGTTATCACCAAAGATAACGTTATTGTTGCCACTGTCCAGAGTATTCTTAGCACCAATAATATAATTGCTCTTACCGTTCGTAACAGTGTTGTTGAAACCATCTACATAGTTCAGTTCCGTATTCGAAACCGTGTTGCCCACACCGACGACCTGAGTCTTGTAGGCACTAGTAATCTTGTTGCCACCGCCGATGGCCATGACCTGAGCACCACTGTTAGGAACGGCCTTTTGCAGAGCGTCTTTCAGTTCTTCCGGCGTGTCAGTCTTCATCTTGCTGGTGTCAATCGTTACATCTTTGTAAGAATCCGTGATGGTGTTCCCGGCGCCCAGGATGATGGCGGCGTTGGAATTGGTGGTTACGTTGCCCTGGCCGATGATGCTGTTGGCCACGCCACTGAAAGTCTTACTTGTATCGGTGTTCTGGTTCAGGTTCAGGGTGCCCAGGGAAATAGAGGCTGCACCACGCAGATCAACACCGGAGGCCGTTCCCGTATTCATGACCCCAGAATAGGAGCCTACCACCGTAGAGCCGATGCCGGCCGTACCGGTTTCATAGCCCGCAGCCAGGCCAGCAAGAGCAGCGTCAGTAGCACCATCGTTGTTTTCGTTGGTGCTGAAGCCGTCGATCTGGGGTCCTTCCTGGACAGAGTAATACTTGGTCTTGTCCTGTGCACGAGCCTGCTGTTCTGCATACAGTTGGGCACCATTGACTGCGTCGGTGCTGTTTGCGCTAATAGTACCAGCTTTAACATTCGTAATGGTCGTACCAGTTGCACCCCCAGCGAGAGTGATTTTTGTTTTATCGACCTTGGTGCCAGTCGTGTCATATTTAACAGAACTGTTGTCCAAATTATAAAGCTGTTTACCAGTGACGGCATCAGTAGATGTAGCATTTACTGTGCCATCAGAAAGATTGGTAACCTTGCCTTGATTGACATCGATATTGTTATCTTTAGTATCCAGTGTTACCTTGGCACCAGTAGTACTGCCGGTTGTCTGACTGGTAATAGAAGTGATATCCGTCAGGTCCTTGGCCAGCTGGATGGTGAGGCCGCCAGCTTTGGTAACACCATTGTTCAGCGTACCATCGTATTCTGTCGGAGTCGTCACCACGCCGATATTATTGCTGGTCAACTTGGTTGTATCAGTGACACCGCCTTTAATACTCAGCGTATGATTGGCTGCCGTGGGATCCAGCCGGGTATCCGCCGTGGTATTGGTCTTCGTGCTGTCGGCTTTCACCGCATCGCCGGAGAAACTGATGCCGTCCTCCAGGTTGGCAATGTAGTTATAGCCCGTTTTGGAACTGTTGTAGACCAGACGGCCCTGTAAGGCTTGGGGATCACTGGTCATGGTACCATGGACATAGTAAGAATTGTTCCCATCCGCCAGATACATATAACCAAGAGGATTGGACGAATCTTTGGCAACGCCAAGGACTACGCCCCGGGCATCACTGTCTTTCGTACCATTCTGGTAACGGATGCTGACCGTGGAACCATCGATGCGCACATGGCTGCCCAGCTGATCATTCCCATTTTCTTGGCCGGCACTTGACGGATCCTGATAGACGCTGAGACTGCCGCCTTTGCCTTGGGCTGCTTTGCCCAGGGTCACGTCCTTGTTCAGGCCAATGGTCACGTTGTTGGAATCAGCCGTTTTGGTCACGGACAGGTTCCCGTCGGTCCCCGCAGAAAAGTCCACCGTGGACCCGGCTTCTACAGTAGATTCGTTGGTACCGCCGGCGGTCAGTTTCCAGGAACCCTTGGCCTTGGCTTCTTGTTCAACATAGGACAGCTGGCCGACGGTGGCCACATCATTGTCATCAGAACCGGCAGCCACGTTGGTGATCCGGCGCTTGTCCGTATCGGAACCAACAGAGATATAGGAGGAAGGAGCGTTATAATCTCCATCCGTAGTCTTTCTGAATTTCGCAGTATCTGTAGAGGCAGTAGCGGTTGCTACCGAATTGGCACCGATGGCGATATTGTTATTCTGTGCCTGTGCATTATACCCAACAGCAATGGAGTTATTGTTCCTATTGGCATTTCTTTTGTCCATATCGCTGACGTTTTTCCAAGGATCTGCGGAAGCGCCGGAACCGATAGCAATAGACCCTGTACCTGCGGCGTCAGAGCCATAGCCAACAGAAACGACATTATGCCCTGAGCTGGGATGGACCTGGTTCTCAGCATCATATTTTGTGCCAATATATACACTTTCCGTTGCCGGAGAGGCATCGCGGTCACCTATGGTGATGGTATTTTTACCGGCTATTGCATTCATGCCAAGAGTATTTGAACCTACTCCTCTTGCACCACCGCCATGATAATTCTTTGTTTCTTTGGAGCTATAAGATTTACCATTATCATCTTTATAGTTCGTCCCTACATAATCATTACTGTATAAACTTTCTGCCTGCACTGAGGGCATCCCTACAAACGAGAAAGCTCCCAAGGCCAGCAACACAGCTGCCGTCAGGGCGGCACTGCTCTTGGCTACGCTACTCTTTGTATGGCGGCCGTGGCTCTTGGCAATTTCTGAAACAACGACACAGCATTGCTTCACTTTACTGTACATGACCTTATAGATTTTGTTCATGTGACCCTGCCTCCTGTATTCTAAAAAAACTTCGAATCTAATGTGCAGATTAGATTCATTTTCCTTAGAATAGGGCCTGCTGTCACAGTAAGGTCAAATTGCCTATCAAAATATGAATAAGAATCCTAAACTAATAAATACGGTAAATTTACGTCAAATTATTGTTGATACAATATATCATCTATACTATTACCTCATATTGCACCAACAATTCATACTATCAGCTCATAAGCCTTTTCTGATTTTAAAGCCCTCCCTTGATAAACTTCATCTATTTAATGAATAAACATTCTTGTATAATAAAAGGCTTAATAACAAAACGTATTATTTCATGATTCGATTGATTGAATGAATGTAAAATTTCTCCTTTTCATTTCTTCTATAGACATAAAAAGGATGGTATACTCCCTTCCGAGCAGACAGATTTTTTGTTTCACCTGCCTGCTCCGAAAGGAGCATACCATCTACTATTTTTTCGCTATTTTTGGATGTCAGATTACTTCTTTGCAGCCAGAGCCTCCACTTGTTTTTTGAGTGCTTCGATTTCTGCTTTCATTTCAGCATTGTCCGCTTTCATTTCAGCTTTATCCTTTGCATTCTGCACATCCCTGGCCTTCAACTCGGCAATTTCCCTGCTCTGCTTGTCAATGACAGATGCCATTTCCGCTTTGGAATACTTGATATACTTATTGCTCTTTCCAAATTTCAAAGAGAACCCGCCATTTACCATGTTACGGTTATCACCCATGGTCCATCCCAGATTAAACATGGTCCTTTCATTGGGACGATAGAAAAGTCCCACAGCAGCAGCGGTGGCATTGCGGTAATTGCCTACGCCGGCAGCGAAGTCCCATTTATCTTCCGGGTCGAAGTCAAGCGGGTGCAGGGCAGCCAGAGCGGCGGCGCCGGCGCCGACTTTGTTGATGCGATCGCCCAGCTGATTGATACGGACTTCTGTGCCATACAGCTGACTTCCATTCACTGCATCGGTGGATGTGGGAGAAATTTCGCCTTTCTTTAAATGGGTAATCTTTGTCCCGCCAAAATCAGCTCCCTCTTTGCTGATAGTAACGGTATTACCGGCTTTTATAGTACTGCCGGCAACCGTATCTGCTGTCACTGTCGTAAATTCAGGCGTGTCTGACATATGTACGGTAATTGTTCCTTTATCTATTGAAGTGGACAGATTTGCCCCGTCCCCTTTGATTGAAATGGTATCGCCCAGCTGTGCATTATAGGGGCTTCCCGTATCTGCCGCAAAATTCATTCCATTGTCAATGTTTTTAGCATTCGCAGCAACGCTCTGATTCGTTGCATACAGCTGGCTCCCGTTCACTGCATCGGTGGAAGTATCAAGCACACGGCCTGCCGCAACATTTGTAATCGTACGCTTGATAGATTGATTTCCTACACTTACCGTACCAGCTGCGCGTCCACCAGCGGTTTGATACGTTTTCTCTCCCACTTTCATACTTGGAGTTGAAACAGCTTCTGCGGTTTCCGAACTGTTTCCCAGGGCAACAGACTGGTCATCCCCTGCTTTAGCTTTCTGCCCCAGCGCCACGCTGTAGGAGCCGGAAGCAGAAGAAGCGCTGCCAATGGCAATGGCCTGACTGACCGCTGCACTAGCCTTTTCACCAATGGCTACAGAATCACTGCTGCTTGAAACTGCTTTATCCCCAATGGCTATAGCATTCACTCCGGATGCCTGTGATGAAAGCCCTGCTGCTAAAGAACGTTCACCAGTCGCCTTGGCAGTAGTTCCCAATCCAAGAGAATCTTTCCCGGAAGCAACTGTATAATCGCCAAGGGCCGTTGCCCTGTAGTTAGTTGCCTGGGCCCCGGTGCCAACTGCCGTTGCACCGTTCGCATGGTTCGGGCCCAGCGGATGTTCCTGATTTCCTGCCTTGCTCTTGTATCCAATGGCAACATTCGCCCCGCCAAGAGAACTGATTTCATTGCCAAGGGTGATGGAATTTGAACTGGAAACGGTGTTATTATCGCCCTTGATAACAATACCAACGCTGCCAGTCGTATTATTTGCGGCAAAAACCATGGCCTGTCCGTACATCAGAGAGAGCGATGCGATGATGGCTAGATACGTCCCCTTTTTCATGATTTCCTCCATTGAAGATAAATCAAATGCATTCTGAAAATTTCAAGAAACACATAGAGCCTGAAGCCAAGATTAGATTCATTTTTTCTTAAAATAGTACCTGATGTAACAGGAAGGTCAAACTGCATACAGGAATATAAACAAAAATCTGATAGTACATGAATATGGTAAAATTCCGTTATTTCAGTACATCATCTATATCATTTCATCATATATTTCAAATTAAATATATAAATATCTCATATTCTTTCCTTTGTTCTTGATATTTTTCTGTATTTACGTCATCTATTTTGTGATTAAACAGCTGTGCAGTATTATTGATAAAAAACGAATCGTATTATTCCATAAACCAGCCCCACGAAATCCCATAATTTTCTCAGGAATTTTTTATCCATAACAGGCAATGAAAAAAGGGAGCGAATAGAAGAAATCCGCTCCCGCAAGTGAGAATTCTATGGTTATAAAACGTTTCAAAGTGATGATGTCTCGAATCCAGCCACGCAAAAAGCAGAAAAGCCTATCAGGGGGAGTATCCAGGTAAGTTCAACCAATGAATCAGGCGTCTGCGCCTTGGCCCTCCCATTCGCATGGGTGCTGCTCAGATCTTGGACGGTCGGGAAATTAAAAAGAAAGCCCTTTTATGTGCAGACTAAGGGCCAACTTTTCCCGACTTGCGTATCCTATGCAGGATACGCACATCAGAGAGAGGAAAGTCCTGCGATCGCTCTTCCTTATTGCTTTTCTGTCTTTTGTTTTTCTGCTTCCTTCTGTTTTCCCGGGCTTTCAGAAGCGGAAGGATGAAAAGTGGAATTCCCTGATGTCTCCCCTCTCCCCTGCCCTCTTCTCTACCGCGGATGTGGAAAAAGGCATTTAGGAAATGGGATTCATCATCTCATGAGGTCTTTTCATCCCTCTATTATTAATATCGTTTGAGGTTCGATTTTTTTACCCCCTGGAAGAAAAAAAATTCAGAAAATTTCTTGGACCTATACTCAAGGCTCCGCCCAACTCCTTCCAAAGGAAGGAGCCTGCGTTACGTTCTATGATATGAGGCCAATAGAACGGAGAGCATGGCGGTAGGAGATTTCTCGACACTGTGGAGATCCTGCATAGGACCTCCAAGTCAGCCGAAGTTGGCCTATAGCCTGCCCAATAAGAGGCTTTCCTATTAGCGGCTGACCGGCTGCGCTCGAAATGACAGTTCGGCACGTGCCGTAGTGTTAGAGCCTTCATAAAAACAAAAAGGGGCTGTGAAAAAATACAGAAATGACACCGTTGCCACTCCACCTCACTGTCATTTCGACCGGAGAGAAGCGGAGTGGAGAAATCTCATTCCACGATAGTATAAACCTCATTGCGGCGGGAGATTTCTCGACTCAGAGCCTCAATAGAACGAAAGGCATTATCATTCATAACCACATGCAGCATCGCTCGAAATGACGTAGAGGCAGAAAGCAGACTGTCATTTAGCCAATTTCCATGGAAATTTATGTATACAAAAGGGGGGCTGTGAAAAATGTAAATCATTTTTTTCACAGCCCCTTTTCAACACAAAGAAACCCGGTGCCCTCCCATCCCCTATGCCCAATGAGTTCGGTGTCTGCATGGTCTACGGCCGCTGCTGTGTTATGACACGACGGCGCGAGCCAGGCATGAGTCTCCCGTCATTTCTGCCGTGATAGATGAGGAAGTTACGGATTTCTCTGCGTTTTCTTTTTACCTGATCAGGGAGGGGGTAAAAGAGGTTAACCCATGGACGCCTGCCTTCCATACTTGCATCCCCTATGGCCATCTTGGGAATCTATGGATGACTTCTTTCCATTCTGCAGGTCTTTCACATCCCTCTACTATATAAATCGAAAAAATCGCATTTTTGTGAACGCGAAAATGAAAAGTTTAATGATATTCTCATATTCCCTTCTGCTAATTGATATATATCGCCAGAGCGCACTCTTTCCTTAGTAATTCATAAAATTTCAAAGGCAGGTTGTAAAAAGAGGGGGCTTATGCAATATAAATGTATGGAGAGACAAAGCAGGAATCTTTCCATGGAAGGATTCCATTTTCCTTTCTGCTATGCACATCGCGAATATTCCGGCCGGAATGCAGCTTTGGCAGAAGGAAATAAAGAATCCCTGTATACAGATTTCCTGCTTCCTCTCTCCGGCTCCCCAGGCGCCTGGGAAGCAAAACAGATTCTGCAGAATAAGTTAAAGCAAGATAACATCAAAAACACGGATACCATCCCTTGCAGCATGAGCCCGCATTCCCGGACGACAAGAGCAGGGTTGACGCAGGATTTTCCTACGGTTTAGCGCTGCCGCCTGATTCTGAGAGGCCCGCAATACTGTCTGGCAGGGATTTGTATCCGTGTTTTTGTGCTGTCTTTTTCATCACAAAGAAACCCGGTGCCTCCCCCAGGCCAATGATTGCGGTATCTGCATGATTTCTTCCAAAAGGTCCATAGGCTTGGCGTCCCGATTTCGCCCATAAAAAAAGGAGCTGTGAAAAAATCTAAATGATTTCTTCACAGCCCCTTTTTTGAATCGGCTGGATTATAAGTCTTCGTAAAGCGGATATTTCTTGCAGAGGGCCGCTACTCTGTCTGCACAGGATGCCTTGATGGCTGCGTCTTCAGGGTTCTTTACAACCGCAGCGATGATGTCTGCCACTTCCTTGAAGTCATCTTCCTTGAGGCCTCTGGTGGTGAGGGCCGGGGATCCGAGGCGGATGCCGCTGGTTACGAAGGGAGAGAGGGTTTCGAAGGGGATGGTGTTCCTGTTGGCAGTGATGCCGATTTCATCCAGTACGTTCTGGGCGACTTTGCCGGTAATGCCGATGGCTTTCATATCGGCCAGGAGAACGTGGGTATCGGTGCCACCGGATACGACGCGGATGCCCTGTTTCTGCAGTTCGTCGGAGAGGACTTTTTCGTTCTTCTTGATCTGCTTTGCGTACTGCTTGAAGTCGTCGGTAAGGTCTTCGCCGAAGGCTACGGCCTTAGCTGCAATGACGTGCATGAGGGGGCCGCCCTGCATGCCGGGGAATACGGCCTTGTCGATGGCTTTGGCATATTTTTCACGGCACATGATGATGCCGCCTCTGGGTCCGCGAAGGGTCTTGTGGGTGGTGGTGGTTACGATATCGGCATAGGGCACGGGGCTTGGATATTCGCCGCCGGCAACGAGGCCTGCAAAGTGAGCCATATCCACCATGAAGAGAGCTCCCACTTCGTGGGCAATGGCTGCCATTCTTTCAAAGTCGATGATTCTGGAGTAAGCGCTGGTGCCTCCGATAATGAGCTTCGGACGAACTTCTTTGGCTGTCTTTTCCATAGCTTCGTAGTCCAGAAGTTCATCTTCTTTACGGACACCGTAGGGAACGACATTGAAGTAATTGCCGGAAATATTGACAGGGCTGCCGTGGGAGAGATGGCCGCCGTCGGTGAGGTTCATGCCCATCATGGTATCTCCCGGTTTCAGAAGGCCGTAGTATACGGCAAAGTTTGCCTGGGAGCCGGAATGGGGCTGTACATTGACGTGTTCGGCGCCGAAGAGTTCTTTGGCCCGGTCAATGGCCAGCTGTTCCACCTTGTCTACAAATTCGCAGCCGCCGTAGTATCTCTTGCCCGGATAGCCTTCAGCGTACTTGTTTGTAAGGACGCTGCCCTGGGCTTCCATCACTGCGTAGCTGACAATATTTTCAGAAGCAATCATTTCCAGCTTATTTCTCTGTCTGTTCAGTTCTTCCTGAATGGCTTCATATACCTGTTTGTCATCTTTTAAATGGTTCATACAATAAACTCCCTTCCTGCAAAACCTGCCGCCTCTATGCGGCACTCTCCCAAATCTATAGATAACTGAATATGTTCAGGTATCAACAGTTTCATTGTACCATACCCATGGCTCCGGTACATAGATGAAATAAAAAAGGTCTGAAAGGGAGAAGACGCTTTTCGCCTCTCCTTTTCAAACCTCAGCTTTGAGTCATATACAGCTTTTATGCAATTATATCAGAAAGCACCTCTGTTGTCATCTTTTTTATAACGGGCCCTTTCGCCGCCAATGAGGGGTGGTCTTGTGCGGGCACCGGTGACGATGGCTTCGCCCACCCTGTTATGGGTCAGATGAACCGGCACAGCCACCCGTTTCAGGTGCATACCGATCAAAGTCAGACCGATATCCAGTCCCCCATCGGCTTTGATTTCTTCCACTGCCACAGGATCCCTGAAATGGTAGTAGGCATTGGTGGCAAAGGAGCCGCCGCCATGAAGCCAGGGCACGACGGTCACTTCTTCATAGCCATATTTCTCTGCAGTCTCCCTTTCCACAATAAGGGCACGGTTCAAATGCTCGCAGCACTGGAAAGCCAGACGAAGGCCATTCTTTTCCGCGATCTCCATCAGCGTTTCCACCACGGCGGTGCCCACTTCGTAGGAGCTGTCCTTACCGATACGGCCGCCCCGGATTTCGCTGGAAGAGCCGCCGATGACGATGAGGCTTCCCTTTCTGAAATGGGACTGGCTCAACAGTTCTTCAAAGGCTTCCGCCGCTTCTTTCTTCAAATCTTCATACATGGGATTCATCTTCTTCTATTTTGGCAATCTTGCCGATTCTTCTGGCATGACGGCCGCCCTCAAAGGGGGTCTTAAGAAATTCATCCAGAATAAATTCAGCCAGCCCCGGTCCGATGACCCGGGCGCCCATGGTAATGACGTTGGCATCATTATGGGCTCTGGTGAAATGGGCAGAGAAGGTATCACCGCAGAGGGCTGCGCGAATGCCCTTCATCTTGTTGGCTGCAATACACATGCCGATACCGGTGCCGCAGATGAGGCAGGCATAGGTGGCTTCCCCTTTCTGCACCAGCCGGCAGGCTTTCTCCGCAAAGTCCGGGTAATCGCAGGACTCTGTGGAATCGGTGCCGCAGTCGATATACTCGATTTTTTCTTCATCCAGATGTTTCTTCAAAGACGCTTTCAGCTCAAATCCGCCATGATCACTGGCAATGGCAATCTTCATAGGACTCATCCTTTCCATGAACAATAGAACTTCCATACGGACTCATTGTACATCAGAATTGACAGGGATGTAAAGGAAAAAGGGTCCAGGAGGCAGAGGGCGGTGGCGGCTTTGCCGCAGATAAAAAAAGGGGCGGCTGATGCCGCGGGTTGTGTAAAAGGGTCGTATAAGGAAAGGTTCTTAAGATGGACCGGCCCTTTCGGGCCAGAGGGTTCGTAAGTTTGACGGCCCTTCGGGCCGAGGGTTGCAGATTGCCGCTCTGCGGCAATGAGTATTATAATGCCGCCTTTCGGCGGTCACGTCCACATCGAGTATCATAATCATTCTTCCCCTCGTCTACCCCTTCACCGCTCAACGCATAGCGAAGAATAAAGTCCCCCCGCCGGGGGGAAGGTGGTGGCGCCAGCCACCAAAAGGGGTGCATTCCCTCGCTCTACAGTAAGCACGGGTTATAGTGCCCCTGAGGGGAAATGCCACGTAGTGGCAAAAGGGTGTACGAGGGTAAGCATACCAATGGAACTCACCATCATTCACCGCGGACCAGCTTTGCCTGACTTGGCAATTCTATGCAGAATCGCCGCCTGAGGAAGGGCCTGACGTTACGTGCTTCCCCTTGTGTCCCCAGTGGTGCATGACGAAGTGCCAGAGTGTCAGTCCTTCTCTTTCTTTTCCACCACGATATGGTACCCCGATGCTTTGGTGAGGCGGTTCATGATGGCCAGGCCCAGGCCTTTATCATCGGTGCCTTCTCCTATGATCTGGTCCACCGGATGTTTGTTGAAATAGAGGAGGCCGGAGAAGAGATTGTGGGCGAAGCTTTCTTTGCTGTCACGGCTGCCCCAGACGAAGACGGGGATGTTTCTATCCAGTTTGTCTGCGATTTCACGGCTCACGAAGAAGCCGTAGGTTTTGTCTTTCCTGCCTGCGAAGGAAAGGATTTCTTTTTCCACTTCTTCCCTGTTTCCCGTGTATACGGTGAGGGGGGCAGAAGGTGCGTAGTGGCGGTATTTCATGCCCGGCGCTTTGGGATGGGCATTTCCTTCGGCCAGAGCACTGTCTACTACGGTGGGAGCAAAGGCGGAGAGCATTTCAAGGGTAATGCCGCCGGGGCGGTAGATGATGATCTTTCCCTTTTCGATGCCGATGACTGTGGATTCCACGCCGATGCGGCAGGGGCCATCGTCGATAATGGCTTCGATGCGGCCTTTCATGTCATGGTATACGTCTTGCGCCGTGGTCGGACTGGGTTTTGTGGAAAGATTGGCGCTGGGGCCGGAGATGGGGACACCGGCTGCGCGGATGAGGGCTCTGGTGGCCTCGTTGGCCGGGCAGCGGATGGCAATGGTGTCAAGGCCGCCGGAAGTGGCTTTGGGGATGATGTCTTTCTTTGGAAATACGATGGTCAGAGGTCCCGGCCAGAAGGCATCCATCAGTTTTTCTTCCAGCGGTGTCACTTCTTTCACATAGCGGGACACTTCTTTCTTATCCGCCACATGAACAATGAGGGGGTTGTCTGAGGGCCGTCCTTTAGCGGCATATGTTTTCCTGGCTGCTTCTGCATCCAGGGCATTGGCACCCAGGCCGTACACTGTTTCCGTAGGAAAGGAAACAAGGCCCCCTTCTCTGATGATTTTTCCCAGTTCAAATACTCTTTTTTTGAAATATTCTTCATTCACCGGTACGATGTCCGTGGTCATGGTTCTGCCTTCTTCCTGCAGTATACGGCTCTTTCAATGCCGCCGTAATCGGTAATTACTTCAAAGGAATCAAATTTCCCTGTTTCTTTCAAAAGGTTCACCACATCAGCAGCCTGATGGATGCCGAATTCCGCCGCCAGAAAACCGCCATCTTTCAAATGTTCTGCAGCTCCTTCCGCCAGTTTCCGGTAGAAGGTGAGTCCATCAGCCCCGCCATCCAGGGCATTCATCGGTTCATGGCGCACTTCTTCGGCAAGGCCTCTGATGTCTCCTGTGGGAATGTAGGGCGGATTGGTGAGGATGCCGTCAAAGAGTTCCCCTTCTTCCAAGGCGATGAGGTAGTCTCCCCTGCGCCAGGTGACCCGGTCATCCATTTTAAGGTTCTTGCCGTTTTCTTCTGCCAGGGCCAGGGCTTTTTCTGAAATGTCTACTCCTACGCCGGTGTCTTCTTTGCAGTAGTAGAGGAAACTTAAAAGAATGGCGCCGCTGCCGGTACCCAGGTCCGCCACTGTAAGGCCCTGTTCATTTCTATGATACTGGATTACCTTTTCCAGCCAGGTTTCCGTATCAGGCCGGGGAATGAGCACGTCTTCATTCACTTTGAAGGTGAGACCCATGAATTCTTTTTCTCCGATAATAGCGGCTGTGGAAACCCCGCTCACCCGCTTTTTGATATATTCCCGGTACATGGAAAGCTCCGAGGGCTCCACGATGAGGTCGAAGTCGGTGTAAAGGTAAATCCGCTGCTTATGGAGCACATGGGCCAGAAGGAGTTCAGCATCCAGGCGGGGGGAATCCAGATGATGTTCCTGAAAGTAATGAGTTGTCCAGAGAAGGAGCTTTTTAATGGTCCAAATGGTACTACCGGCCATTAGCTTCCCCTTCTTTCATCCTTCTTGCCAGATCCTCTTCCATGAGTCTGTCCAGAATGGGGTCCATATTTCCGTTCATGAAATCATCCAGCTGGTAAATGCTCATATTCACCCGGTGGTCCGTCACACGTCCCTGGGGGTAATTATAGGTACGGATACGTTCAGACCGGTCGCCGGAGCCTACCTGGCTCTTCCTGTCCGCCGCTTCTTTACTGATGGACGCACGGAGGGCCTGGTCATAGAGACGGGATTTCAGAATCTGCAGTGCCTTTTCCTTGTTCTGCCGCTGGCTTCTTTCATTCTGGCAGGTCACCACCATGCCCGTGGGCAGATGGGTAATACGAATGGCCGAGGAGGTTTTATTGATATGCTGTCCGCCGGCGCCGGAGGAACGGTACACATCGATGCGAAGGTCTTCTCTCCGGATATCCACATCCACATCTTCCGCTTCCGGAAGCACGGCTACGGTAACAGCGGAGGTGTGTACCCTGCCCTGGCTTTCGGTTTCAGGAATGCGCTGCACCCGGTGCACGCCGCTTTCAAATTTCAGAATGGAGTAGGCATTCTTCCCTTCAATAGTGCATGTCACTTCTTTGAAACCGCCCAGGTCCGTTTCATTGGCATTGGCAATCTCCAGTTTCCAGCCTTTCCGTTCTGCAAACTTGATGTACATCTTGAGAAGGTCCGCTGCAAAGAGGGCTGCCTCTTCACCACCGGTGCCTGCACGGATTTCAAGGATGACGTTCTTGCCGTCATTGGGGTCCTTGGGAATGAGCATTTTATGGATTTCCAGGTCCAGCTCTTCCATTTTCTTTTCATTTTCCTTCAGGTCTTCCTTGGCCAGCTCGTGGAGGTCCGCCTGGGACTTGTCTTCCAGAATGTCCTTCGCATCCCTGACTGCCTGGTCCGCTTCCTTGTATTCCCGGTACTTGGCTACAATGTCCCCCAGTTCCGCATGTTCCTTGGACAGGGTCCGCCATTTGTTCTGGTCCGCAATGACAGAGGGGTCGCTGAGCTGGTCCTCCAGGGTCACATAACGGGCTTCCATGCCCTCCAGTTTACTCGTCTGCATATGATTACTCCTTTATATGAAATGTAAGAAATCCTTCTTTAATATGTATAAAGTATATCACAGGAAAGTATATCACAGGGTGAAAATGGGCAGTAAAAAACAGGGCCTTGCGCCCTGTTTCTCAGTCGGATGTTTTTCCGTAACGTTTGTTGAACTTTTCGATACGGCCGCGAGCCTTTCCGAAACGCTGCTGTCCTGTATAGAACGGATGGGATTTGCTGCTGATATCAATATTGATCAGCGGGTATTCATTGCCATCTTCCCATTTCACAGTCTGGTTGGAAGTAGCTGTAGAACGGGTCAGGAAAGAGTAGTCAGCACCGATATCACGGAAAACGACTGGATGATAATCCGGATGGATTCCCTTCTTCACTTGTTGCACCTCATTTCAAATACATAGATAATTCTTTGCTATTATAACAAACGATCCCATCGAATGCAAGGGATAATTTTAGAAAAAGTCCCCTGCTCTTTCGCCTTTGTGCCAGAACCTGAAGACATAAGGTACAAATACATGTTTCCCGTCCCTGGTTTTACCCCTTTTCCAAGGGAGCCTTCGTTTCTAACTTCTAATTCATCTATTTCAAAAATATGAGTAAGGCGCGTTAATATTTCATGGCTAATTATTAGAAATTATCAAAAAACTTATTGACTTTGCCATAATGTTGTACTAAACTTAAGTCATGTAAAGTACAGCGCATGAAGAATGTACAAGTACCTGGGAAACATCTTGTACTTTCGGGTTTGGACTGTACATAACCCTGCATTTCAGGGAAATTTTCAAAGGAGTGATTTTTCATGAAAAGAAGTATTAAAAGTGTTTTAACTGCATCTATGGCAGCTCTCTGCGTTATGGGAATGGGTATGTCCGTCAATGCGTACGAACTGAATCCGGAAGTAAAAGACGTAACTCCAGCCCTTCGTGAAGCTTCCACTGTAGGTGTATGGACACATGAAAACCCGGCAATGAAAAACGCACCGGATAAAGATGCCATCCTGGTTATGACTTTCGGCACCACCTTTACCGATACTCGTCATAAAACCATTGATGCCGTAGAAAAAGCCATTCAGGAAGCAAACCCGAACGTACCGGTATATGAAGCATATACTTCCCACATCATTATTGACCGCGTAAAAGCTAAAGAAGGCATCACCAAGATGACTCCGGAAGAAGCTTTTGCCAAACTGAAAGCTGACGGCTACACCCGCGTAGCTGTTGTTTCCCTGGACGTCATTCCGGGCATGGAATACAGCTATGACTCCGTAGTCACCAAGATGCAGGCTCCTAACTTCAAGAAGATTTCCCTTGCTACCCCACTCATGTATTTCCAGGGCACCGAAGGCGAACCGGACCAGGTCGTTGATTTCCTGAAAGCCGTTTCCACCCAGTTCCCGAAGATGGGCGCTCACGATGCTACCCTTATCATGGCTCATGGCACTCCGCACCCCGGCAACGCTTACTACAGCGTTATCCAGGACAGACTCCATCAGCTGGGCATGAACAATGTATTCGTTTACTCCGTTGAAGGCCGTCCGAACCTGGAAGACGTCATTCCGAAACTGAAAGCAGGCGGCTTCAATCATGTAACCCTCATGCCGATCATGATGGTTGCCGGCGACCATGCAAACAACGATATGGCCGGCTCCGATCCGGACTCCCACAAGAGCCAGCTGGAAGCTCAGGGCTTCAAAGTTTCCACCTACATCCACGGCCTTGGTGAAAACAAAGCTGTCAGAGATATCTATGTACAGCGCGCTGATGAAGCACTGGCAGCACTGCAGAAATAATTTGTGGTATGATATGTAAGAGATGATTTGTCTCTGCATTAGACCCCTTCGTCATCTCGGCGAAGGGGTTTATTTCATCTTAATAAAAATAAAGGAGAATCTGATGAAAAAAATACTAGCAGCAGCTGCCGCTGCCATCCTCTGCTTCTCCCTTTCCGCCTGCGGCACGTCCAAGCAGGAAGGAAACGGGAACGGCGTCACCTACACCTACAAAGACCAGACCATAACCATGAAGGCGCCGCCGAAGCGGGTGGTAGAGCTTTCCGCTCCCCTTCTCAACATGGCCTATGCTGTAGGCGGCACTTCCGCAGCCCGGCCGGAAACGACAAGTCCCATTCCGGAAGAGGCCAAATCCCTCCCTACCCTGGGCCACGTACAGAACATCAACATGGAAACCCTGGTAGGTATGAAACCGGACCTGGTGCTTGGTGAAAAGAACCAGAACTCCAAATTGGAGTCACTCTTAAAGAGCAACAAAATCCCCTACCTCCTCGTGCAATACGACGGCATTAATGATAATGTACCTCTTCTGAAATTTATGGGTCAGCTCTATGACCAGCAGGCCAAAGCAGACAATGTCATCAAAACCTATGAAGAAGGAGTAAAGGCGGTGGAAGATAAAGCCGCTTCCAAGACGCCGGCCAAAGTCGCTGTCCTTCGCGCCACCGGCAAGGATGTGACGGCAGAAACGCCGAAATCCATCTGCGCCTCCATGGTGGAAATGCTGAAAATGGACAACGTCATCACCAGCCATAAAGACATCAAACTGGACAGCAAAACCGTCCCCTACTCTCTGGAACAGCTCTCTGCCGATGATCCAGACACCATCTTCATTGTCACCATGGGCAAGCAGAATGAAATCAACAAGAAACTGGACGAATCCATGAGAAGCAACCCTTCCTGGGCCCACCTGAAAGCGGTGCAGAACAACCGGGTCTACTTCCTGGAACCGGACCTCTTCCTCATGAACCCCGGCATACGGACACCGGAAGCCATGGAAAAGCTTTACCAGCTGGCTTATGGAGAATAAAGGAAACAAAAAAGGGACTGTGAAGAAATGACACAGATGCTACCCTGCCCCACCGTCATTTCGACCGGAGCAAAGCGTAGTGGAGAAATCTCACTTCCTAATGGTAACGGGAGCATGGTGGCAGGAGATCTCTCGACTCAGAGTCTCTATAGTGCCTGGAGCCCTTTGTCCTGCTAACGACATGGAGCTCCGCTCGAGATGACAATGAGGACAAGCCCCTTACTGTCATTGACACAAAAAAAGACACCCAAAAGGGGCTGTGAAGAAATGATTTACATTTTTTCACAGCCCCTTTTTTATTGTCCCGCCACAGGGGAAAATCCTCAGGTGCACCGGCCCTATGGGGTGCCCGCCACAACCCTCATGGCCCTGGGCTGTGTCGGACTTCAGTTCCTTAAAAACCTTCCGTCCCTGCGGGAATACTGGAAAGCATTGCCCCCATCCCGGCCGCGCCGCCAGCCCACTAGCCCAGTACTTATGTATGCGATTTATCAAGAAGCCCGTTGATGCAGATCATGGGCCTTCCTTTTCTCATTTCCACATCCGCATCTACGTCGAAGACTTCGGCTATGGCTTCGTGGGTCATGACTTCCATAGGCGGGCCATGGCGCTGGATGATGCCGTTTTCAAGGACCAGAAGATCTGTCGAATAGCGGACAGCCTGGTTGATTTCATGAAGCACCATGACTACCGTCAGATTTTCTTCCCGGTTCAGCCTGGACACCAGTTCCATCACTTCCAGCTGGTGGCACACATCCAGATAGGTGGTAGGTTCGTCCAAAATCAGTATTTTAGGTTCCTGGGCCAAAGCCATGGCGATCCACACTCTCTGCCTTTCACCGCCGGAGAGGCTGGCCACAAGGCGGTCTTTCAGATGGGTGGTATTTGTTTTTTCCATAACCTCTGCCACCACTTCCCGGTCTCTGGTGGAAACGCCGCTCCACCAGTGCTGGTAAGGATAGCGGCCGCAGGAAACCAGTTCTTCTGCCGTCATGTCTTTGGGCACGTCGTGGAACTGGGGCAGGAAGGCCACCACCCGGGCCATTTCGTCGGAACTGTAGGAAGAAAGGGGCCTGCCGTCGATTTCAATGGAACCCTGCTGGGGCTTCAGATTTCCGGTTACCGTCTTCAAAAGGGTCGATTTGCCGCAGCCGTTTCTTCCTAAAAAGGTAACAATACTCCCCCTTCTGATGATGCCGCTGGCACCTCGAAGAACGTGATGGTTTCCAAAGGAAACATGAATGTCCGAAATTTTAATGGCTATATCGTTCGTACTCATTATGCGCTCCTCCTTAAGAGATACAGGAAGAAAGGCGCACCCAGAAAGGCCATGATAATCCCCGCCGGGATTTCAATAGGCGAAAAGAGCACCCGTCCCAGGGTATCGCAGAATACAAGCACCCCGGCCCCCAGAATGGCAGAGCCCGGCACCACATACTTGTAGTCCGTGCCGATGATGAGGCGTACAATATGGGGCACCACCAGGCCTACAAAGCCGATGAGGCCGGCAATGCTGACGGCACCGGCAGCCAGAAGGGCCGCCACGGCGGTCATAGAGAACCGTACCTTTTCTACCGGCACTCCCAGGCCCCGGGCCGTTTCATCGCCAAGACTCAGGATGGTGAGGGCCTTGCAGCCTGCCAGTGCCAGGGCCAGACCAAGAACGGTGTAAGGAAAGAGGGCTTCCACCTGGGGCCAGCTTCTGGCCGAGAGACCGCCTACCATCCACAGAAGGGCGCCCTGCACTTTATCGGAATAGAAAACAAGAAGGGCGGAAATCCCGCTTCCCAGAAAAGCGCTCACTGCCACACCGGCCAGAATAATGCGGCTGGGACGAATGCCATTCTTCCAGGCCAGGGCATAGACTGCCGCCGCGGAAAGCATGGCCCCCACAAAGGCCACGGGAGTCAACAGAAGCGAAGCCTCCGGCATGAAAATCAGCATCATCACACCTGCCAGGCCTGCACCGCTGGAAACACCTACAATGCCGGGATCCGCCAGGGGATTCTTCATCACCGCCTGCAGAATAGCGCCGGATACAGCCAGATTGGCACCCACCAGGGCGCCCACTATATTTCTTGGGAACCGGATATTCCAGATAACCATGTCATCCGTCGTTTCCACATGGCCCATCAGGGTATGCATGATGGAGGCAAAGGAAATATCGGCAGAACCGAAAATCAGGCTGAAAACCATGGCAAATGCAGTAAAGGCGGCAAAAATAAAGATAATGAAAATGCGAAGGCCCCTGCTCTTCCCGGTTTCGTTTCTTTTCTCTTCCATACACCCACTCCTTCAAAAGAGAAAATACAAAAAAGAAGCAGTGCTGATTCTTTTAATCACCCGCTGCTTCTCTAATGGAATAGTATCAAAATATCAGTACTATTTAATTATAGCATCTTCAGATATTAATACAAGAGTTTTGCGCCCTGTGGTTCCAAAGAAACGCTTCCCTAGAACCTTCAATCCCTTTGGGCGTGTCTTATTTCTTTCCCTGCACGTAGAGCATATTATCTCTTTTGACCAGGTTGTACATGAGGGCGTTCACGCAGGATGCCACGATGGAACTGCCGCCTTTGGTGCCTCTCACGGTAATGTAGGGGCAGGGCGCGCGGCGTACCAGCTGTTCCTTGGAGTCCGCAGCGCCTACGAATCCTACAGGAATGCCGATGATGAGGGCCGGACGGATGCCGTCTTCTTCTACCATGCGGATAGCTTCATAGAGGGCGGTGGGAGCGTTGCCTACGGCAATGATGGAGCCGTTCAGGTCGGTGCCGAAAGAGTTCATGGCTGCCATGGAGCGGGCAATGTTCTTTTCTTTGGCAATCCTGGCGATTTCCGGGTCCGCTACGCGGCAGAATACTTCGCCTCCCAGAGCGGAAAGAGCTCTCTTGTTGATGCCTGCTTTGACCATGTTCACGTCGCAGTAAATATTGCAGCCGCCGGCGAGGGCTTTGATGCCTGCTTCTACAGCGCCTTCGCTGGTACGGATGAGATGACCGTAGTCCACGTCGCCGGAGGCGTGAATCATGCGGGAGTATACGGTCACTTCTTCCGGAGTGAGGTCGATGTCGCTGATAAAGGGATCAATGAGATCCATACTTTTTTCTTCAATGGCTCTCGGGTTTTTGATGAAATCCATAATGTTCCTCCATATATTTCAAAACGCCTTCGGTGGTATCAAAGACCGGGACGCCTTTCAAATCTGCTTTTGGTTTATCGATAACGATGACGGAAATACCGCTGTCCATGACTGCTTTCAGTTTGGTGTCGCTTCCGCCGATGAGTCCGCTGTTCTTGGTCACCATGACGTCGCAGTGATAATCGCGGATCATGGCCAGGTTCATTTCATAGGAAAAAGGTCCCTGGATGGCCAGAATGTTTTTGGCTTTCATGCCCAGGTCTTCACACATTTTTATCACATTGGATACGGGAAGCACCCTGGCCCAGATGGTTTTGTCCTGAAGGGAAGGTTCGTGGACGAAAACGGGAAGGGTTTTGGAGCCGGTGGTGAGAAGAATGCTCTTCCCCAGGCTGCCTGCCAGCTTCGCTGCTTCGTATTCATCTTTGGCATGATAGAGTTTGTCATAATCGGGAAGGGGAATTTCCGCCCGTTCATAGCGCACATAGTCGATGCCCGTTTCCCTGGAAGCGGCAAGGGCTGTTTCAGACACCACGGCGGCGTAGGGATGGCTGGCGTCAAGGATGAGGGTCACGCCCTTTTCCTTAATGACCCGCACCATGTCTTCTTTTTTGAAACGGCCCACTTCGATGTCAAGGCCCTTATGGGCAGCCAGCACTTTGCCGTACTGGCTCACCACAGTCATGAGGATTTCCCGGCGGCTTTCTTCCGGCTTGGCCATTTCCCGGTCAGCCAATTCAGCGCCGATTTCCCTGCCGTCCTGGGTACCAGAAATAATCCAGATCAAACCTTGTACCCCCTTGGTGTAATCATGATACCATCAGCCACATAGGTGTTGCTGTTGCCGATAATGACGGTGGACTGCATGTCCACATCCGCTTCCGGCAGTTTTTCCAGAGTGGTGACGGTGGTGCTCATGCCGGGACGTCCGGCCTTTCTTACGATACCCACCGGTGTTTCAGGTTTGCGATATTCCAGCACAATGTCACGGATCTGGTCCAGATAGGTGGCACGGCCCCGGCTCTTGGGGTTGTAAATGGCAATGACAAAGTCCCCTTCTGCTGCCAGGCGGGCTCTCCTCTTAATGAGATCCCAGGGAGTCATGAGGTCGGAGAGGCTGATGACTGCATAGTCGTGCATCAGCGGCGCTCCCAGGGCGGCAGCGGCTGTATTGGCAGCGGTGAGGCCCGGAATGATTTCACAGGAGGGCCGCTTTTCTCTGTCAACCTTCTCTACCAGTTCCAGTACCAGGCCAGCCATGCCGTAGACGCCGGGATCGCCGGAGGAAATGACAGCCACCTTGTGACCTTCTACAGCCAGGTCTACTGCTTTCTGGCAGCGGTCCACTTCCTGACGCATGCCATTTCCTACCACTTTCTTATCCCCGATGAGGTCTCTCACCAGGGCGATGTAGGTGTTGTAGCCTACGATAATATCAGAATCTTCCAGCGCCTTTACGGCTTTGAGAGTCATTTCCTCCTCGTGACCCGGTCCAATGCCGATGACCCGGATAATCCCAGGGCAATGGCCACCGTGGCACTTGCAAACTTCGTTTTCGGCAGAAGCGTTTTTCCCTTCATTGATTCCATTAACGCTGCTGATTGACATACGTTTCCCACTCCTATCGTGTTTTCTACAAATTTTGAAATCGGTAAACCAAAATCTTCCGTCACTTTCCTAAGTTCCTCTGCCTTATAGAAATGAATGGGAAGATGATGGTGCATAGCAAAATCAAGAAGGCCTTTTTCATCGGCCTTGGCATCCACACTGGCCAGGGACGCCACCTGGTATTCATAGGCCCGGGCCTGGAAAAGAGCTTTCTGGAAAGCGTCTTCAATGAGCGCTTCCGCTGTTCCCCGTTTGCAGCCTATGCCCACATACAGATTCTTCGGTATGAGTCTGACAAAAGGTTTGTCCGCATGGACTTTTTCATTGGAAATGATGACGCAGCCTTCAAACTCTTCCTTTGGAAGGTCTGACAGGGGCAGGAAGGAAATGCCTTTTTCAGAAAGCCGCTTTCCTATAGATACCGCTCCCTCTGTTTCCATATCGAGGAACCAGCACACCCTTTTCCCTTCGGCAATAAAGCTGTTCACCGGTTTCAGGGCCCCTAAAGGCTCCACCCGCATCATGAGCTCCCGGGCCACATCATCGGGGGCCCTTCGTTCATGGACATCGGTGGCTGTGGTAATGACAGGATCCGCCCCTGCCGCTGCCGCCACCTCCCGGGCCCAGGCATTGGCACCGCCCAGATGGCCGGAGAGAAGGGAAATGCAGTGCTTTCCGCATTCATCCATCACCAGCACTGCCGGATCCGAAGCTTTGCTCACCACATGGGGAGCCACAGCCCGCACCGCAATGCCGGAGGCCATGATAAAGAGGAGGCCATCATACTTTGTGAAAATGTCCGACGTGAGAGCCAGGGTGCGGTTGAAATACACCGCTTCTCCCCCGCTTTCTGCGCCCTTTCTTTCATACAGCGTTCCTTCTCCGGAAATTCCATCTTTCACCCGCCGGCCAAGCAGGGCTCCTTCCCGGGAGACTGAAATCACTGCGTACTTCATTTTTCGTCAGTTCCTTTACGGAACATGGTGGTGAATTTGCTGTCATAAAGCTTGGACAGGTCATAGTCCGTATCCAGCACCTTGCCTACCACAATCATGGCCTGGCGCACCACGCCGGCTTTATGGAGAATATCGGCAATGGTATCGATGGTGCCGCGGAAAATCCGCTGGTCCGGCCAGGTAGCTCTTGCGACGATGGCCACCGGTGTATCACCCGGATAGCCGCCTTCCTTCAGGGTTTCCATCACCTTTTCAATGGCATGGACAGAGAGGAAGATGCACATGGTGGCCTGGTGGGCTGCCAGAAGGGACAGTTTTTCCTTAGGCGGCACCGGCGTTCTGCCTTCCATGCGGGTAATAATGACAGTCTGGGAAATCCCGGGCAGTGTATATTCCTGCTTCAGGGCAGCCGCGGTAGCCAGGAAAGAGCTCACCCCCGGCACCACTTCGAATTCCTCGTCAGGAATACCGGCAGCACGGAGTCCATCCATCTGCTCCTGGATGGCGCCGTAAATGGCGGGATCCCCGGTATGCACCCGGGCCACCTTTTTGCCCGCTTTCAGCGCTTCAATTTCCACCTGAAGCACTTCGTCCAGATTCATGGTGGCGCTGTTATAAATAGCAGCTCCTTCTTTACCGTATTTCAGAATTTCCGGATTCACCAGGGAGCCGGCGTAAATAATGACATCCGCTTCGCTGATCAGTCTCTTTCCCTTCAGGGTAATGAGCTCCGGATCTCCGGGGCCTGCACCGATAAAATATAATTTTGCCATAAAAAACCTCCTCAAATTTTTTCTGCAGTAAATATGAATACAGGGCTCAGGGGATCATAGAGATGATACCTTCCCAATTTCCTGAGCCTGTTAATCTGCATCTGGAAACCTTCCAGGGTAAAGGGGCGGCCTTGAAATTCCCGCACCACTTCGCCTGTGGTTTCGGCAGTCACAGCAGTGAGCACCATGCGCCCGCCCTTGGGCAGAAGCTCCTGTGCCCTGTCAAGGATGGCATGCATATTACCGCTGGAACCGCCGATAATTACCACATTAAGAGGCGGCAGGCCGTCCATGGCCTCCGGCGCCGTCCCTTGTATAGTATGGATATTCTTCAATCCGAATTTTTCAGCGTTTTCCTCAATCAGCCGAATGCCTTCCGGATTTCTTTCAATAGAATACACATCCCCTTCGGAAGCAGCCAATGCCGCCTCGATGGAAATGGATCCCGTTCCTGCACCGATGTCCGCCACCCTGTCAGTGGGACGGATGCCCGCCTTAACCATCACCATGGCCCGGATTTCCGCCTTCGTCATCGGTACCTTTCCCCGAATAAACTCCTCATCACGAATACCAAATGTCTGCATCTTAGCCTATCACCACCATTACTGATTCACCAAATCCTTCAAGAGAGGCCAGTTTTTCCAGAGTAGACTCCTCCACCTGCTGGTTCTCATAGGAAATATGTTCGCAGGCTGCGGCCCTTGTGTTCTTCGGCCACCCCTGTTTTATCAGATAACCGGCAATATAGGCAGGATTATGTTCATAATCCGTCAGAAATGCCAGCTTTCTGCCTTTTTCATAGGCCGTATCCTTCGTTTCCGGCACCCTTCCGTGGAAGGAAAGCCATCTGGCTCCCTGCCAGGGTTCGGAAATCAGACAGAATGCGGCCTGCACCGATGAAATACCGGGAATCACCTTCACCGGATGTTCGGGAAACTTCTTCTTCAGCCAGGGAAGAAGGCTGTAGAACCCGGGATCCCCGCTCACCATAACCACCACATCGCCCAAAGCGAGCTTTTCTGTAAGCCAGTCAGAAAGGAGGGACAGCTTTCCCGTCACCGGATAAGTCTCCTGTCCTTCTTTGGCATAGTCATGGAGCGCCCGCCTGCCGCCCACCAGGTAATGGGCCTTTTCAATGGCCTCAAGGGCTTTGGGAAGGATGTAGTCCCGTCCCCCCGGTCCGATGCCTGCAACGATTAATGTATGATCCATTTGTTTTCCTCTAAAATCTCCTTTGCATGACTGCTCATGGCCTGGATGGTGCCGTCCATGGCGGCAAAAATAACGCCCACCTTCGCTTTACCGAAAATGTAACGCTCCGAACGCACCTGGGCCCGTTCGGCCATCTGACCATACACCATATCCAGATGCTCCCGGTGGATAATGATGGCAGCGCCGTCAGTGGTATTGCAGTCCATGATTTCCTTCACCACAGCAGGGGAAGCGCCGTTCATAGCGGCATAGGCAGCCATGGTTTCCATGCGGCCGTCGCTGTTCCTGTTATAGGTATGGAAACTGCCGGACGCCACCTTCACTAGTTTCCCCATGTGACCGATAAGAAGCATGCGGTCAAAGCCCCGGGCAATGCACTGCTCCATCATGAAGCCGATGAAATTGCTGGTCTCAATGATGGCCCCTTCCGGGATGCCCATGATTTTGGCCGCATTTTCACCGATCCGTCCAGGACAGAGTACCGCCGTGCGGAACCCCGACGCCCAAACCACCGGCACCTGGGGCGCCAGAGAACGCTTGTAGGCGTCCTCGCTCATAGGCTTTACAATGCCTGTGGTCCCCAGAACGGAAATACCGCCCTTCACGCCGATGGAAGGATTGAGCGTCTGTTTCGCCAGCTCCTCCCCCTTGGGGATAGAAACGGTGACGATGATGCCGTCATCCTTTGTAAAGAACTCTTCATACACATAACGGAGCATAATCTGGGGTCCCGGATTGATGGCCGGCTTTCCCACCGCCACCTGCAGGCCCGGGCGGGTCACAATGCCCACACCCTTCCCGGCGCGAAGCTCCATGCCCGGCTCCCTTTTAAGTTCCACTGTCACCACAATGGGGGTGCCATTGGTGCAGTCCAGATCATCCCCCGCATCCTTCAGGCAGGTGGCACATCCCTTCTCGCCGTCTGCCTCTGCATGGTCCACAGGAATCACGATTTCCTGCCGCTGGGGAGAAAGGACGGTGACAGTCTTTGGAAATTCTCCTCTCATAGCCAGCACTGCCGCTTTCATGGCCCCTGCCGCCGTAGCACCGGTGGTATGGCCCTCGCGGAGCACCTTGCCAATCATTTCCTCTGGTTTCATTATCCCTTCATCTCTTTTATCTGTAATTCACAAACTGTAAGTCCATGGGAAGATCCTGCTGTTTCAGGAAAGCAATGCAGGCCTGCAGGGCATCCTTATCCTTTCCGCTGACCCTCACTTCGTCACCGTTGATTTTAGCAGACACCTTAATCTTAGATGCTTTCACCCGCTTCACGATATCCTTTGCCATGTCCGAAGAAATGCCGTTCGTCAGCTCCAGCACCTGACGCACCGTGCCGCCGGCAGCAGGCTCCTTCTTTTCCTCCCTGATATTCTTCAGGGAAATCCCCCGCTTCACCAGCTTCGTATTCAGGATATCCCTCACCAGACGAAGCTTGAAATCATCATCACCTATGAGAGTGATTCTGCCATCTTCCAGAGACACAGAACTTTTGCTTCCTTTGAAATCATAACGGGTCCCGATTTCCCGGGCCGCCTGATTCACCGCATTCTGTGCCTCCTGCAGATCCGTACGGCACACCACATCGAAAGAATAATCCTTAGCCATCCTGTCCTCCTACTCCGGCAGGAATCCACAGAAATCTGTGACTTTCCACTTCCTTGTAAATGAAATTAATTACACCATTTCATTTTACCATATGCGGCGGGAAAAATGAGGAATTTTTATGAAAAAATTAAAAGCTCACCATGACGGCCAGGACGAGGATGACTTCAGCAGCAGACAGGATGCTTTTCAACAAGCGAAAAGAAGTCCAACTTTTTACCACCCGCCAGGTATCAGCCCTCCTTCATTCGGGAATAGAGCCTTACCCTCCCATAGCTTAAAATCTCCCTCATTTTCCGGTGGAAATCCGCTCTCCCATTCAGTATAATGAAATCAGATACATGCATAATCCCATGAAAACCATGCATTCAATTCATATGAATCAATTTGAAAGGAAGGTCATCACTATGCCGCTTGTAGGAACTACTGAAATGTTTAAGAAAGCCTATAAAGGTCATTATGCCATCGGTGCTTTCAATGTGAACAATATGGAAATCATCCAGGGCATTATGGAAGCTGCCAAGGAAGAAGAATCTCCGGTCATTCTTCAGGCCTCCGAAGGCGCCCGCAACTATGCAGGGCAGGAATACATCGTAGGCCTTGTAAAAATTGCGCTGCAGGATTATCCGGAAATCCCCACCGCCCTTCATCTGGATCACGGTTCCTCCTATGAAATCTGCAAAGCCTGCATTGACGGCGGATTCTCCTCTGTCATGTATGACGGCTCCAAGCATCCCTTTGAAGAAAACGTCAAAGTCACAAAGCAGATCGTAGAATATGCCCATGACAAAGGCGTAGTCGTAGAAGCAGAACTGGGCCGTCTGGCCGGCGTGGAAGATATGGTCAGCGTCGATGCCAAAGATGCCATCTTCACAGACCCCGACCAGGCTGCGGAATTTGTAGAACGCACCGGCTGCGACTCCCTGGCCATTGCTATCGGCACCAGCCACGGCGCCTACAAATACAAAGGCGACCCCTATCTGGACTATGAAAGACTGGAAAAAGTAGGAAAACTCCTGCCCGGCTACCCCATCGTCCTCCACGGTGCCTCCACGGTAATTCCGGAATTTGTAGAAAAATGCAACCAGTACGGCGGCAAAGTGCTCGGCGCCAAAGGCGTGCCGGAAGACATGCTCAGAAAAGCTGCCACCATGGCAGTCTGCAAAATTAATATCGACACCGATATCCGTCTGGCCATGACCAGCGCCATCAGAGAAGCTCTCTACAAAGATCCTTCCAACTTTGACCCCCGGAACTACCTGAAACCAGCCAGAAATGCAGTAAAAGAAATGGTCAAGCATAAGATTGAAGCCGTCCTCGGATCCGCTCATACCATTTGAACCATTTGACCACTCATTGTGAATAAAAAGGGGCTGTGAAAAAATGTTCAAGCATTTTTTCACAGCCCCTTTTTGTGTGTATTTTTTGTATAAAAGATTTAGAAAGTTCAGCAGGGAAGGTTAAGGAAGCACTGATTAATTCATAGAGTCTGCTTTCATAAGAATTTTTATGCACTGCTTCGTCATGGGACTCCTTAAATAGCTCGCTATTCGCGTCGTCCCATTCCTCGCATTGCATAAAAATTCAAGAATAAAAGCAGACAGTGATTTAATCAGCGCTTCCTTAACGGGCCTCCACTCCGATCCTGATCCCAACTGCGCCTCAGGGGCGTCTTTATAAGTAACTCAATAAAAAAGCACCGCTTCCTGAGAAACGGTGTTTTCTTTCTGCTGATTAAGCGTTCTTTGCTGCTTCGCAGATCTTGGTGAAGCCTGCAGGATCGCTGATAGCCAGTTCGGACAGCATCTTGCGGTTCACTTCGATACCTGCTTTGGTGAGGCCTGCAATGAGCTTGCTGTAGGTCAGACCATTCTGACGAGCTGCTGCATTGATACGAACGATCCAGAGTTTACGGAATTCTCTCTTCTTGGATCTGCGGTCTCTTCTTGCATAGTAGAGAGCCTTCATGACCAGTTCGTTTGCTTTTCTGAACTGGGTATGACGGGCACCTCTGTAGCCTTTAGCCAGTTTCAGAATCTTCTTATGTCTTGCATGGGCGGTTACGCCGCTTTTTACTCTTGCCATTCTTTAAATCCTCCTTATTAGCCGTTTGGAAGCAATCTTGCTACACGTTTGTAATCAGACTTGGAAACCAGTGCTGCTTTCCTGAAGTTTCTCTTTCTCTTCGGGGATTTCTTTTCAAGAATGTGGCTCTTGAAGGCTTTATTTCTCTTGAACTGACCGGATCCTGTTTCGGTAAAACGTTTTGCCGCAGCGCGACGGGTTTTCATTTTCGGCATATCTGTCTCTCCTTTTTATGCTTTCGGGCCGATGACCATGGTCATGTTGCGCCCTTCTAATTTCGGTGGCTTTTCTCGAACAATGGAGTCACCGAGCTCTTTTGCAAAGCGATCAAGAACTTCCTGTCCCAATTCGGGATGGCTCATTTCTCTTCCGCGGAACATGATGGTCACTTTGACCTTGTTACCATCTCCGAGGAAACGCTGGGCATTCTTCAGCTTGACGAAGAAGTCATGGTCTTCAATGTTTGGACGAAGTTTGACTTCCTTAATCTGGAATACCTTCTGTTTCTTCTTTGCTTCTTTATCACGTTTCTGCTGCTCGTATCTGTATTTTCCATAATTCATGATACGGCATACCGGCGGACGGCCGTTAGGCGCCACCTCTACGAGATCAAGTCCCTTTTCTTCCGCAATGCGGATTGCTTCATGGAGTGTCATGATCCCCAGCTGTTCGTTTGTATCACTGACTACACGGACTTCTCTGGCCCGAATCTGTTCATTGATACTCAGTTCTTTACCTATTCTTTTCACCTCCGAAAAAGAAATCATTGCAAGTAAAAGGCGGACAGCATACACCGTCCGCCCCGAGTTCATACGTAAACCTTAGTAGCCTGCGCCTTGTAAGGTGAGAAGCGGATGACTTCTGCTTGCAATTAATCACATGAACAATAATACATCATGAAATTCAGTCTGTCAAGTCATTTCGTAAAACCCGGTGAGCCAGGCCAATGGTGACTTCATTGAAGTGAAGCACCCCTACCCCTACGAAAACGGCGACGCAGAGATGTTCTTTCCAGCGGGCAATACCGATCTTGCCCCCTACGTTCATGCCAATGGCCATGAGCTTCACCTGTTCGATAGCGGATTCCATAGCGCCAAGCACCGAGCCGTCACCTACATGGGTATCAGAAATGACATGCTGCCTCTGGGCAGCCACAATGGCAGATTCAAAAATCTTGGGAAGAATATCCGTGAATTTACCACCAAAATTAACAGCAACGGAACGGATGCCCTGGGCTGCCAGCTTTTCCTTCAGCTCGTTTTCATCCGCCCTGGTTTCCGACAAGGCCATGCGCACGGCGGCTCTTGCCACATCAGCGCTCTGAAATTCCCTCTGCATATCAGTATTCCCTGCTCTTAATTTCCTGCATCAGGCCGGCAATGAACATGGGAACCATCATGGAGCCCTTGTCGCCATCTTTGCGGCTTCTGATAGAAACGGTGTGGGACTTTTCTTCTTTATCCCCTACGATGAGCATGTAAGGAACCTTTTCCATCTGGGCCTTGCGGATCTTGTAGCCCAGGGTTTCATTGGCTTCTTCCAGTTCTACGCGGATATTGGATTCGGAAAGGGTCTTGGCCACGGATTTAGCATAGTCCATATGCTTTTCGGTTACCGGAATGACCTTGACCTGTACCGGAGCGATCCAAGTGGGGAATGCGCCGGCGAAATGTTCGATGAGGATGCCGATGAAACGTTCCAGGGAGCCATAGCCTGCACGGTGCAGCATGACAGCTCTGTGCTTTTCACCGTCTTCACCGATATAGTTGACGTCAAACCGTTCCGGCAGCTGCATATCCATCTGAATAGTGCCGCACTGCCAGGTACGTCCCAGGGAGTCCTGTACGTGGAAATCCAGCTTCGGTCCGTAGAAAGCGCCATCCCCTTCGTTAATCTGGTAGGGAACGCCGGTCTTTTCGATGGCTTCGCGAAGAGCGTTGGTGGAAATTTCCCACAGTTCATCGCTGCCCATGGAGTTTTCCGGACGGGTGGACAGTTCCACATGGTATTCCAGTCCAAATACGCCGTACATCTTCTTGTACATAGCCATGCACTTGATGACTTCGTCCTTCATCTGGTCCTGGGTCATGAAAATGTGGGCATCATCCTGGGTAAAGCAGCGTACACGGAAGAGGCCATGGAGAGCGCCGCGGAGTTCATGACGATGAACGAGGCCGAATTCGCCGACACGCATAGGAAGATCCCTGTAGGAACGCTGCTGGGTCTTGAAATAGAGAATTCCGCCGGGGCAGTTCATCGGCTTAATGGCATAGTCTTCATCGTCGATCTTGGTGAAGTACATATTTTCCTTGTAATGATCCCAGTGGCCGGACTGGATCCACAGCTGCTTGGAAAGGATTACCGGTGTCATGATTTCCACATAGCCGAATTCTTTAAACAGTTCTCTTTCATAATCCATGAGCATATTTCTCAGAGCCATGCCCTTTGGATGGAAGAAGGGGAATCCCGGGCCTTCATCATGGAAGGAGAAGAGGTCCAGCTGCTTGCCCAGCTTTCTGTGATCTCTCTTTTCTGCTTCGCTGCGGACAAAGAGGTAATGATCCAGATCTTCCTTCTTGAAGAAGGCGGTAGCATAGATACGCTGGAGCATCTTGTTCTTGGAATCACCGCGCCAGTAAGCGCCGGCTACGGTCATAATCTTGAATACCTTCACCTTGCCGGTGGAACGCATATGGGGACCTGCGCAGAGGTCTGTGAAATCGCCCTGTTCGTAGAGGGAAATCTGTGCATCTTCAGGAAGGTCATTGATAAGCATGACCTTGTAATCCTGGCCTTTGTCCTGGAAGAACTTCAGCGCTTCGCTGCGGCTTACCACTTTCTTGACCAGAGGAATGTTTTCTTTGGAAATCTTGGCCATTTCTTTTTCAATGGCTGCAAAATCTTCCTGGCTGAATACATGGTCAGAGTCCAGATCATAATAGAAACCATCATCAATAGCCGGTCCAATGGCAAACTTGGTGCCCGGGAACAGATGCTGGATAGCCTGGGCCATCACATGGGAAGCGGTATGGCGCAGAGTAAAGAGGCCTTCCTTATCTTCCTTGGTAAAAAATTCAACTTCACTGCCATCCACAATGGGATCACGGAGATCTGTCAGTTCACCGTTCACCTTAGCCACAATGGCATCCCTGCCAAGGCTGTTGGAAATGGCTTTCGCAGCATCGGCCAGGGAAATAGCAGATTCAAACTGCTTTTCCTTGCCGTCTTTCAATTTGATTGTAATCATGAAAATCTTCCTTTCCTATTTGTTTCCAGGCCGCTGGGAACAGCCCTGTAGAAACTAAGACACAAAAAAACTTCCGTCCCTAAGGGACGAAAGTTAACTTCCGCGGTTCCACCCAAATAAAGCATGACGCTTCACTCTATGGCTCATAACGGCATCCGGCCGGAAGGACTTCAATCCTTCTGTTCGGGAGCGGTAACCCATCCATCTTCCTGTCTGCTCGCACCGGCCGCAGACTCTCTTCAAAGATATCCGGATGCATCATGTCTCCGTCATCACGTGTATGGTCATACTATAGTACGACTTGGCCCATTTGTCAAGGCCATTCTGCAAATGAATCTTACAAGGAAGAAACTTCTGTAAGCTGCTGAACGATAAGCCTTCGCTCTCTCCCCCATTCCAGAATCGAGATATTCCACCTTGAAGCCTGTTACAAGAGGCTGTACAGCACATTCACCACATCTTTGGCGCTGTCAGGGTGCACATCGCCGCAGGCAACGGCCATGGCGCTTCTCACATCGGGATTTCTTAAAATCCGCCTGGCTGTTTCCGCCAAGTCTCCCCTTTTCACCCATTCGGCGCAGCCCCGGTTCTTCATGTGGAGCGCATTGGCCCGCTCCTGCCCCGGCAGGGTATTGACCAGCACCATGGGAAGGTGCATCACCATGGCTTCGGTGCAGGTCAGAGCCCCGGGCTTGGTGACAAGGATTTCACTTCGGGCCATGATTTCCGCCACCTTATTGGTGTAGCTGTGAAGCTCCACGGGATGGTGAAGTTTGTCGGAAAGGGCCGCCACTTTTTCGTAAAGATCGATGTTTTTACCGGTGATGACGATAAATTTTGAAATTTCATCCACCTCGTCCAGCCGGCGAATGTTGTCCACCACATTCCCAAGGCCCAATCCGCCGCCCATGACAAGAACTGTCCCCTTTTCAAAAGGCCTCTTCCTGGCCGCCTGCTCATAGAAAGAGCGGCGTACGGGAATACCGGTGACGTGGATGATATCACCAGGCACATCATAGCTTTCCATCAGCGTCTTCAGGTCCGGCGTAGCCACACAGAAACCGTCAAGATAATGGTCCACCCAGAGCTGGTGGATATCAAAATCTGTAATAACCCCCAGAAGAGGCACGCTGATTTTTCCCTCCGCCTTCAGCAGATCCGCGGCGCCTGCCGGAAAAGGATGGGTGAAAATGACCGCATCGGGTTTCAGCGTATTCACCAGACTCTTCATGCGGCGCTTGAAAGTCAAGGAAAGCATGAGCTGGGACATCTGTCCGAACCGGCTGTTCTGGGAATCGCTGTATAAGTGGTCATACATGGAGGGAAATACATCGATCATCTTCAAGTAAGTATCTTTGATAATATGGTCCACCGAAAGCCGGTTATTGGATACAAAATCGAGGACACTGACGGAATCGGAGGGATGGGACGCCTGCATGGCCTCCGCAATCGCCCGGGCTGCCTGGCTGTGCCCTGTTCCTATGCTGGCTGTCAAAATAATAAACTTGCGTGGTTTGTCCGACATGGCAGTTCCCCTTTTCTCTACTTCTCCGATAAATTATATCATAGCCGGCACTGGGAGTGTCAATTTTATTTGAAATGGAAACGCGCCTGCGAACGGTCAGCCGACAATAGGAAGGCCCTTTTATGGGCAGGCTAAGGGCCTTCCTTTTATTTGGCCGACCGACCATTCTGAGCCGTAGGCGAAGAATCTCGGTACATGTAGATAGTGACACTTACTAGTCCACTAGTTCACCAGATCACTAGCCCACTAGCTCACTAAAGAATCCCAGTCAGCGGGAAGGGCGAAGTACCAGGCCCCTGCATGAATTCCAATGACGTCATCCTCGCCACGCACCGAGATTCTTCACTGCGTTCAGAATGACAGAATCAAGGGGCCATCCCATGACCAGTGCTGCCTCGATTTCTTCCCGCCGGACACTCGTCATCCGGGGTCGGTCAGCCGACAATCGGAAGACCCTTTTATGGGCAGGCTAAGGACCACCTAAGGAAGAAGCCTGACGTTACGTGCTTTCCCTTGCGCAGACTACAGTCGCTCACCAACAAAAAAGTACCCTCCAAAAGGAAGGTACTTTACAGGAATCAGAAATCAGCGGCCGCCCAGGTGTGCATCGAACATGAAGAGCAGTCCTTCGCAATCCTTTGCTTTTTCAAAGCCTGCCACGTTGTCGCGGGCATTGACTTCTTCTTCAATCTGTTCAGTGATGAACCACTGGAGGAAGACTTCGGTTTCAATGTCCCCTTCTTCTCTGGCCAGTTTGAAGAGGTCTCTGATGGAAGCGGATACTTTTTCTTCATGAGCCAGGGAATCTTTGGCAGCGTCCAGCGGCTTGTCGTAATGTTTCTTAACACCTTCTACGGAGTCAAAGTTTACTACACCATCTCTGTCTTCTACATAGGAAATGATTTTGAAAGCGTGTTCTCTTTCTTCTTCATACTGCTTGTCCAGCCATTTGGCATAGCCATTCAGAGCCAGGTTCTTCATGTCATGGGACATGGAACGGTATAAATAACCGGAAGCCAGTTCCATATTGATCTGTTTGTTCAGGGCTTTTAAAAGTTTTGCGGATAATTTCATGGGTGTTTCTCCTTTGCTTCGTTCACACTGTGGAGGCTCGTTATCGAACCCCTTCGATGTTTATATTATAGCATAGACATTTATCGAAGTAAAGGAAATTAAATATATTTTTTTGCACATTTAATTCCCTTCAGGGGTCAGGCCTTTCTTTGCTCACCAGGCAGCCAAAGGACATAAGGAAAAACTTTCCCGCAGACAGGCAAAAAAATCACGGCCCTGCAAGGAGGCCGTGATTTTTTATCTTTTTATTTAACTTTCGCTGCTTCTTCCATGGCTTTGTCTGCTGCCTTGATGGACTTTTCAATGTCTTCGTCGCTGTGGGCGTAAGACATGAAGAGGGTTTCAAAGGGAGAGGGAGCCAGGTAGATGTGCTGGTTCAGCATGGAGAGGAACCAGGCTTTGAACTGCGCCGCATTGGCGCTGCAGGCGTCGTGATAATTGAGCACGTCTTTTTCGGAGAAGAAAATGCCGAACATGGAGCCGGACTGGTGGCATACAAGGGGTACCCCTGCTTTGTCTGCAGCCTGTTTCCAGCCTGTCAGGAGGTCCTTTGTTTTCTTTTCCAGAATTTTATCAAAGTCCGGAATGGCCATCATCTGTTTCAGTGTTTCGATGCCGGCAGTGACTGCCAGGGGATTGCCGGACAGTGTGCCGGCCTGGTAGACGGAACCGTCGGGAGCGATGCAGTTCATGATTTCTCTTCTGCCGCCGTAGGCTGCTGCAGGGAGGCCGCCGCCGATGATTTTGCCGAGGCATGTCATATCGGGGTGGATATGATAGCGGGCCTGGGCACCGTGGAAGGTGGTACGGAAGCCGCACATGACTTCGTCGAAAATGAGGACAGTGCCGTGTTTTTCCGTTTCTTTCCTGAGGGCTTCAAGGAATCCCTCCACCGGAGGTACGCAGCACATGTTGCCTGCCACCGGTTCTACGATGACAGCGGCGATTTCATCGCCCTTTTCGTCCATCATTTTTGTGAAGGCGGGGATATCGTTGTAAGGAACCACCAGGGTATCTTTGGCAGTGCCTTTGGTGACACCGGCGCTGTCGGGGCTGCCGAAGGTGGCGGCACCAGAGCCGGCTTTCACCAGAAGACTGTCGCCGTGTCCATGATAGCACCCTTCAAATTTCAAGATCTTGTCCCTGCCGGTATAACCTCTGGCAGCGCGGAGAGCGCTCATGGTGGCTTCGGTGCCGGAGTTAACCATGCGCATTTTTTCAATGGATGGATAGACCTCATGGATGAGTTCGGCGATTTCCGTTTCCATCACTGTAGGAGCGCCGTAGCTGGTGCTTCTTTCAGCGGCTTTCTGGATGGCTTTGATTACAGCCGGATGGGCGTGGCCCAGGACCATGGGACCCCAGGAGCCTACGTAGTCGATGTAGATATTGCCGTCAATGTCGGTGATATGGGATCCATGGGCTTCCTGAATGAAAGGAGGCGGACAGCCCATATGGGGATAGGATCGCACGGGGCTGTTGACGCCGCCAGGCATATATTTTTTAGCTTCTTCAAAAGCGGCTTTGGACTTGGTGAGGTCGATCATTTCCCTGCTTCCTCCTTCATCCATTTAGCCACATCGGGAGCATGGTAGGAAATGATGATATCAGCGCCGGCTCTCTTCATGCAGAGGAGGGATTCCATGACGATTCTCTTTTCGTCAATCCAGCCTTTAGCGGCAGCGGCTTTCACCATGGCGTATTCACCGGATACATTATAGGTTGCTACGGGACGGTTGATATGGTCTCTCACCTGACGGACGATATCCAGATAAGCCAGGGCCGGTTTCACCATGATAATGTCGGCGCCTTCCGCCATATCCAGATCCACTTCCTTCATGGCTTCCCTGCTGTTGGCCGGGTCCATCTGGTAGCCTCTGCGGTCTCCGAACTGAGGCGCAGAGTCAGCGGCGTCACGGAAGGGACCGTAGTAGCCGGAAGCGTATTTCACGGCGTAAGACATGATGGAAACGTTCGAAAGGTCGTTGGCATCCAGGGTTTCACGAATTTTAGCCACACGACCGTCCATCATATCGGAAGGTGCCACGATGTCGGCGCCGCATTCAGCCTGGGAAAGTGCGACTTTGGCAATAAGTTCCAAAGTGGGGTCGTTATCCACTTCATGACCTTTGAGCACGCCACAGTGGCCGCTCTTTGTGTACTGACAGAGGCATACGTCACCTACGATGACAAGGTCCGGCACTGCTTCCTTGATGGCCCGGATAGCCCGCTGCACGGGGCTCTTCATATCCCAGGCAGAGGAGCCAATGTCGTCCTTGTATTCCGGAAGGCCGAAGACTTCCACTGCCGGAATGCCCATTTTGTAAATTTCTTCCGCCACTTTCACCGCATTATCCACAGAGAGGTGGTACTGTCCAGGCATGCTGGGGATTTCTTCCTTCACGTTGGTGCCGGGCACTACGAAAATCGGATAGACGAAATCATTGAGTTCCAGGGAGTTTTCCCTGACCATGGAGCGGATGGCTTCCGTTCTTCTCAGTCTTCTTGGACGAAGTGTGTTTAATTTCATTTCTTTTCGACTCCTTTTTCAATTGCATTGACAAGGCCATCAATCGTATAGATATCAGAAATGATAGATGGTTCCAGATTATATTTACGGCATGTAGCGGCGGTAATGGGTCCGATGCATGCCAGGGTAACGCCTTTCAGAAGATCCGTCCTCCCGTCGATCTGGTTCATGAGGTTATACACGGTGGAGGAGCTGGTGAAGGTGATGATATCAGCTCCGTGATGCTCCAGCACGTCCAGCAGCTCTTCCTTGTGGGCGGTGTCTGCTTCCGTGCGGTAAGCTTCCACCACATCCACCCGGCATCCCAGGTCCCGAAGGCCTTCGGGAAGGACGCTTCTGGCCACTTTGGCCCGGGGGATAAGCACCTTTTCATAGCCTTTCAGGAGAGGCTTCATCTCAGCCAGCAGGTTTTCCGCCTTGTACTTTGCCGGCACGCTGTCGGCATGAAGGCCGTGACGGGTGAGCTGGCGGGCGGTGGCCGGTCCGATGGCCCCGATTTTCATGTGGCCCAGGGCCCGGGTGTCCCGGCCGGACTGGTAGAGACGCCGGAAGAAGGAATCTACCCCGTTCTGGCTGGTAAAAATAAGCCAGTCATACATTTCAAGGCGGTCCAGCGCTTCATCCATGCCTTTGAAATCATCAGAGGGATCCCTGATGGCAATGGTAGGGATTTCCAAGGTTTCAGCGCCCTTCTGGTCCAGTACAGTCACCAGCCGGGAAGCCTGGCTCCGGGAACGGGTGACAATGATTCGTTTCCCAAAGAGCGGACGGTTGTCAAACCACCGCATTTCTTCTCTCAGCTTCACCACATTGCCTACCACAAAGACCGCCGGCGGCTTGATTCCCATTTTAACCACATCTTCCGCTGCCTTTCCCAGGGTGGTGGTATATGTTTCCTGGTAGGGACGGGTGCCCCAGCGAACAAAAGCAGCCGGCGTATCGGCGCTTCTTCCATACTTCATGAGCTGGGAAGCAATGAGAGCAGTATGGCCTACGCCCATAAGGAAAATAAGGGTATCCACGCCGCCGGCCAGTTTGTCCCAGTGAATGGAAGACCTGTCCTTATTGGGATCCTCATGGCCGGTAATCACCGCAAAGGAAGCAGCCACGCCGCGATGGGTCACCGGAATGCCTGCATAAGCCGGCGCTGCAATGGCGCTGGTCACGCCGGGCACTTCTTCAAAGGGGACGCCTGCCTCGCGAAGCACCTCGATTTCCTCTCCTCCCCTGCCGAAAACGAAGGGATCCCCGCCTTTGAGGCGGGCCACAATCTTCCCTTCCTTTCCCTTTTCCGCCAGAAGGAGGCTGATTTCATGCTGCTTCATGGTGTGGCATCCGGCCTTCTTGCCCACGTACACATACTCCGCATCGGGCCGGGCATACCGAAGGAGCCGCTTGTCCGCCAGGTAGTCTCCTACGATGACATCCGCTTCCTCCAGGCACCGCTTCCCTTTCAGTGTCAAAAGTTCCGGATCTCCTGGGCCTGCGCCGATTAAATAGACTTTCCCTTGTTTCATGTATATTCTCCTCAATTCATTTGTCAGATTTTCTGCAGTTTTTCCAGCACTACCCGGCCGCCTTCGTCAAGAAGCCTGCCGGCCATGGCGCTGCCAAGGTCTTCCGCCCGGGAAATGGGACCTTCCGTGCTGCCCCGATACAGTTTCTTTCCATCAGGGGAAGCAATAAAAGCCTTCACAGATATATGTCCCTTTTCCGGCACCGCATAAATGCCGGCCGGCACCTTGCAGTCGCCCCCTACCCTGGCCAGGAAGGACCGTTCGGCACGGATACAGGAAGCAACTTTCTCGTCATGGAGGAAAGAAAGAAGGTCCAGGGTTTCCCGGTCATCACTTCTGGCTTCCACCGCCATGACGCCCTGGCCGGCAGCAGGAATGCTGTCTTCCGTAGAAATATAGGAAGTGATCCTGTCTCCAAGTCCCAGCCGCTTGAGGCCCGCCGCTGCCAGAATGACGGCGTCAAAATCCCCCTCATCCAGATGGCGCAGCCTTGTCTGCACATTGCCGCGAAGAGAGCGGATAGTAAGGTCCGGCCGCCAATGGAGAAGCTGGGCCTGGCGGCGCAGGCTGGATGTGCCCACTCTGGCGCCGCGAGGCAGCTCATCCAGAGATTTAAAGGTATTGGAAACGAAGGCGTCCCGTGGGTCCTCCCTTTTGGTGACTGCCGCAATGGTGAGCCCATCAGGGCATTTAGCGGTCATATCTTTCAGGGAGTGGACTGCAATATCCGCCTTTTTCTCCAGAAGAATCACTTCCAGTTCCTTAATGAAAAGGCCCTTGCCTCCGATTTCCACCAGCGGCCTGTCCAGAATCTGGTCTCCCTTCGTGGTGACAGGAAGGAGCTCCACCGAAAGACCGGGGTACTGTTCTTTCAGACGGTTTTCCACATAATGGGCCTGCCAGAGAGCCAGAAGGCTTTCCCTGGTGGCAATGGTAATTTTATTTTTCAAGTTCCTGCCCCTTTCTTACATCCAGCTTGAACAGGCGGGCAACGGCGGACTTATCCTCCGACTCCCATTCCGTGCCGGCGTATTCATTCAGATGGATCATGGGTTCCCGAAGGATTTTCCGCACGATCATATGGGTCATATGGGACAGCACCTTCTTATCCTCATCAGTGAGTCCTTCAATTTTAGAGAGGCCGTGGCGGAGCTCCCGCTGACGGATTTCCTCTGCCTTATCAGACAGGGATACCATAACGGGACGGGTGCTTAAATATTTGAAGCGATCCTCAATGGATTCGATTTCCTCCTGTACGATGACTTCCGCCCGCTGTGCTTCCTCTTCGCGGAAACGGATGTTATTGGCCACGATTTCCTGGAGATCATCGATATTGTAAAGGGTCACATTCCGGATATTTCCCACTTCCGGCTCAATATCACAGGGCACGGCGATGTCGATGGCCACCAGAGGACGGCTGCCCCGGCGCATCATGAGATTCCTTACATCCCAGGCTTTCACAATGTACTGGGAAGCGCCGGTGGCGGTGACGATGATATCTACATCGTCGGCGTGAGACAGGGCGCTGTGGAAAGGTACCGCTTCCCCGTGGATTTTCGAAGCCAGGTCTTCCGCCTTATCCATGTGGCGGTTGGTGACGATCACCTTCTTCAGTCCCTTGCCCATGAGGTTCTTCACCAGAAGCTCCGCTGCTTCCCCGGCGCCGAAAACCATGGCCGTCCGGTCGTCCAGGCCGCCCAGAATCTTTTCAGCCAGCTTGACGGCAGCGTAGCTCACAGACACAGCGCTGTAGGAAATACGAGTTTCCGTGCGCACCCGTTTCCCCGTGGTAATGGCCCGATGGAAAAGGGTATTCAGAATAGTTTTCGTAGCTTTTTCAGAAAGAGCCATGGTATAGGCCGTTTTAATCTGGTTCAGAATCTGGCTTTCACCGATGACCATGGAATCCAGCCCTGATGCTACTTCAAAAAGATGGCGGATGCAGGCTTCTCCTTCAAAATAGAAGAAATATTCCTTCTTCGCCTCGCTGTTTCCCGAAAGGGCCAGGAAGAACTGGTAGAGCGTCTTTCTGGCAGCGCCGTTTTTCAGCACCGCATAGATTTCTGTCCGGTTGCAGGTGGAAAGAACCACCGCTTCCTCGATCCCCTCCTGTTCATCCAGATGGCGAAGACCGCTCCTGGCGCTTTCCTCAGAAATAGCAAACTGCTCCCGTATGTCTACGGAAACGGTCTTATGATTCAGACCTAAAACAACCAACTGCATTACGCACACGCTCCTCTGCTTCGTCTAATTTCCCTGTAATAACAAGATTCATAATCTCATCGTCAAATACCATATGCCAGAAACGTTCCCGATCCCGGCTGTCAGCGATTTCATTCCTGAGCTCCTCCCGGAGAAGGGCCGCCTTGTCCAGCCACACGCCAAAAGCAGGAGGAATCCTGCTTTTCAGCCAGTTCTTCACATATTTCGCCATGGCCGGCGACCTTCCGTCGGTGGAAATGGCAAAGTGAATGCCTCCCGTTTCAAAAGCAGCCGGAAGAGAACAATTCCCCAAAGGCGGAAAATCCGCCGCATTATACAAAAAGGATTGAAGAAGGGACTCTTCATGCACCCACTCCACCACCTGGCGGATACCGCAGGCAGTAACCACAAAGCGATACCCCTTCGCGTCCCCTTTCCGGTAGGAAGCCTGCTGCCAGGAAATCCGCTTTTCCCTGAAGTACTGCATCAGTTCCGGGGAAATCTCCGGAGCCAGCACAGTCACCTCTGCGTCTTCCAGAAGCAGCTTCTTCACCTTACGGACAGCAATATGCCCTCCGCCAATCACAAGACAGGGAAGTCCCTTCATTTTTAAATTCACAGGATACAAAAAAGCCTCCAAGCATTACAAACGGCACACTAAAACTTATACCGCACTTAAAATTGTAACACCACAGAAGTCCAGTGACAACAAAAGCGGATATGTAAAAGATAGTTCTAATGCAGCCTAATATGTATATAATTTTTTATTCATTTATCTCTATTTATTGATACGATTTTGCATAAGAGCTTCTTAGGGAATGCTGGTTCACGGGCTTCCTGCTTTGACTCTGAAATGCTCCTACTGCGATTTCGCTTCCTGAAGAGCGGAAAAGTTTAAATAATATTAGAGAACCGCTCCACAGCTTTCGCAAATTTCGCTATGGTTTCTTCCGCATCTCCCTGCTCGATGCCATCCCTGACGCAGTGCTGCAGGTGGCCCTCCAGAATGATCTGCCCCACCTTGTGAAGCGCCGATTTCGCTGCGTTCACTTGGGTAATGATGTCTTCACAGGGTACATCTTCATCCACCATGCGGTCGATGGCCTGCACCTGGCCGATAATTTTCTTCAACCTTCGGTGAAGATTGTCTGCGTCCATACATTGTTTCATACATTTCCTCCTCTACTACCAGCCCTCAAAAATCATAGACTTCACGGGCTCAAAACTTTTCCTGTGGATAGGCGTAATCCCCAGCCGGCGGAGCGCTTCGATATGCTCGGCCGTGCCGTAGCCCTTATTCCTGGCAAAGCCGTATCCCGGGTATTTCTCATCGTACTCATCCATCAGATGATCCCGGTACACCTTGGCTGCAATGGACGCCGCCGCTACGGAAGCGCTTCTGGCGTCGCCGTGAATCATGGAAATGGTGGGACAGGGGAAATGGAGAGGCATGGCGTCTACAATGACAGCGTCAGGCTTCACATGAAGATTCTTCACCGCCTGGTACATGGCCTCCATGGTGGCTTGGTAAATATTCACCGCGTCGATTTCCGAAGGCGGCATGCTCACAATAGACAGGTCCACCGCTTCCTCATGGATTCTTGCAGAAAGCGCCTCCCGGTGCTTTGGCGTTACCTTTTTGGAATCGTTCAGGCCCGGTGCAAACCAATGGGGTTTCAGAATTACCGCCGCCACCGTCACCGGCCCGGCCAGGGGGCCTCTTCCCACCTCATCAATACCAACGATATGGGTCATGCCTCTTTTGTAAAATTCGCTCTCCACCTCATAGAGAGCCTCTACCCGCATGCGTTCCCTGCTTTCCCGCTCCAGCCGGCGCATATAGGAAGCAGCCAGATTCCTGACCCCCTTACGCTCATCGGAAAGGATTTCCTTTAATACCTCCTCCGGCACATCATCCTTTTTCAGGATCTCCCGGATTTCAGAAATCGTCATGGCTCCTCCTCCGGCACCGGATCCAGGGTAATCTTCCCCAGCTTACCGCTGCGGAAATCGTGAAGCACCGCTGTTTCCGCCCGGTCATAATCGATGGCCCCTCCGGGAAGAAGACATCCCCTCCTTCGCCCCGCTGCCTCCAGAAGCAGCTGGGGATCCTGGTTTACATCATCGATGCGGTAAACCTCCTTCAGAACCTGCGGTTCCGTTTCCGCCAGAGACGACAGAAGCACCGGCACCACCTCGTCGGGGTTGAACACATCCCCTGCAATGGCCCCGGTAGCCGCCAGACGAAGGGCCGCAGTCTGATCATCAAACTTGGGCCACAGCACCCCCGGCGTATCCAGAAGATCCAGTCCCTCCGACAGACGGACCCACTGCTTCCCCCGGGTATGGCCCGGCGTATTCGCCGTTCTGGCCGCAGCCGTGCCTGCCAGAAAATTGATAAGCGACGACTTTCCTACATTGGGAATACCCAGAATCATGAGCCGCACCGACCGGTTCTTCAGCCCTTTCCTGTACCACTTGTCCAGAATCGGTTTCGCCGTCTCCCGAATAAGAGACAAAAGCTTCTTTTTATTCTTCCCGTTGCCTACACTCATGGGCACCACAGGGATATTTCTCTTCCTGTAGAAAGAAACCCACCGATCCGTCTGCCGCGGATCCGCCAGATCCGCCTTGTTCAGTATGACAATCCGGGGTTTCCCCTTCACCAGCTCTTCCACCATAGGATTGGCGCTGGAAGCAGGAATCCTCGCATCCAGCAGCTCAGCCACCACATCTACCGCCTTCAGATGATCCTCGATCATCCGCTTCGTCTTCGTCATGTGGCCTGGGAACCATTGAATTAACATATACACCTCCCGGTATACCCATCCCGGGTTACCTATGCATCCTATTTTAACATAAACCAAAGAAATAGGATATCTTCGAGAATCATCCGCTAATCAAGGGTATGAAGGGAAACACCTTATCTGGCGTGAAGCTTCTTAGAATTGATCGGCCTTTGGCCGGAAGGTTCGTAAGGTTCAAAGGGGAGGCGGGAAGAAATCGAGGCAGCATCGGTCGTTGGATGGCCCCTTGACTCTGTCATTCTGAACGCAGTGAAAAATCTCGGTACGTGGCGAGGATGACGTCATAGGAATTCATGCAGGGGCCTGGTACCTGAAGCGCACTTCCCGCCGACTGGGATTCTTTAGTGAGCTAGTGGGCTAGTGAACTAGTGGACTAGTAAGTGTCACTATCTACATGTACCGAGATTCTTCGCCTACGGCTCAGAATGGTCAGTCGGCCAAATAAAAGGAAGGCCCTTTAATGTGCAGGCTAAGGGCCAACTTTGGCCGACTCGCGCATTCTATGCAGAATGCGCGCAAGTGAGGGCGGGAAGGCAATCCCGTAACGCTGACTTCATAAGCATAGCCGCCAAAAGGGAAAACGACTCACTACATTTTGCGCGTCGCTAGTGCTCCTTCATCCACTGCTGTCACTGACTCACTGGATTTTCAGGTCGCTGATGCTCCCTTACAAATCCAGTTCGCATAGTGCATCCACTGCTGTCACTGACTCACTGGATTTTCAGGTCGCTGATGCTCCCTTACAAATCCAGTTCGCATAGTGCAAAATGTGTTCGCTGTGCATCGCTTCGCTCAGGGGGCCGCCGATTGGCGGTCAGGACCGCGATGGAGCATCCTATCGGTGCTCTGCCCCGTACACCCTTTCCCGCTTCGCGGGACTTCCCCTCAAGGGGAAACGAGAAAATAGGTGGCACTGGATATTGTGTCACATATGACACAGACAGCCAATCCCGTAACGTTCTTGCGTCCCCTTTAGGGGAAGAGGGCCACGAAGTGGCGAAGGGTGTGCAAGCGAACTGGATTCATAGGGGAGCCCCGCGACCCGCGAATCCAGTGAGACGCCATCCAGCGAAGTCGGTGTGGACGAGGGAAAGAATGATTATGATATGCTATGGGGACGTGACCGCCGAAAGGCGGCATTATAATACTCTTCGCCCGATAGGGCGATACCGCAACCCTCAGCGCCGTAGGCGCTGTCGCCCCCCCTGAGCGAAGCGAACACAACCTGCCGCCATCAGGCGGCCACAACCTACGCGCCAAAGGCGCGTGCCCCCTCGGTCCCGATCCCGATCTCGCCAGCAGGACCGGATAGTTTACTCAAACGGAACCATGCAAAAAAGCCGTGAGAAATGGGTTTGCATTTCTCACAGCCTCTTTTATTACAATACATGTTTAATCAAAAGATACACCAGGGCCCCTACCGCTGCAGTACAGGGGATGGTCATAATCCAGGCGGACACCATCTGGTAAGCCACGCTCCAGTGGACAGCACGGAAACGGGTCGCCCAGCCCACGCCCATGATAGAGCCCGTTACCACGTGGGTCGTAGAAACAGGCAGGTGAAGCATGGTGGCAGAGAAAATGGTGATGGCTGAGTTCAAATCTGCCGCCAGGCCATTTACCGGCTGCATCCGGAAAATCTTATTTCCTACAGTACGGATAATCCGCCAGCCACCCACAGACGTACCAAGGCACATGGCCAAGGCACAGGCCACCTTCACTTCCCAGGGCACCTCCAGCTGACCAATGTAGCCGCCTGAAAGGAGAGCCAGCGTAATGATGCCCATGGACTTCTGGGCGTCGTTGGAACCATGAGAGAAAGCCATGAGTGCCGCAGATACCATCTGGATATGGGTAGCCACATAGTTTACCCTCGATTTTCCCACGTTTCGGAAAGCAATATAAAGAACGGTCATCATTATATAGCCCGTCACCAGGGCGCATACCGGAGAAAGCACCAGGCCGATAACGATGGTGAGCACCCCGGCCAGATGGATGGCGCCGGTGCCGTAGGAAATAATCACCGCTCCAATGACCCCTCCGATGAGAGCATGGGAAGAGCTGGACGGCATGCCGATGCGCCAGGTAAAAAGATTCCAGATAATGGCGGATGCCAGGGCAGAAGAAAGAACCACCGAGTCCACCATGTGCGGAGAAGTAACGATTTCGCCGCCGATAGTCTTGGCCACGCCGGTAGAAATCATGGCGCCCACGAAATTCAGGATGGCTGACATAATGATTGCCACTTTAGGGCTTAAAGCACGGGTTGCCACGCAGGTGGCAATAGCGTTGGCGGTATCATGAAATCCGTTGATGAAATCAAAACACAGCGCCAGGACAATCACGATGCCTATAATGTAAATATCAGGCATACTTCATGACCACCTCTTTAATCAGGTTCCCCACCTTCTCTGCCCTGTTGGCCGTATCCTCCATGGCCTCCATGATTTCCTTCCAGCGGATGATTTCCATCACCTCGTGGGTCCCGTCAAACAAGTCAGAAATGGCGTTTCTGTAAATTTCATCTCCTTCACTTTCAAGAGCATTGATTTTACGGGTACGCTCACCGATTTCCGTTTCATTCTTATCAATGGACTTCAAGAGACGGAAAAGGACAATGAGCTCCGAAGACATTTCCACCAGAATATCCGCCATGCGCATAGGCAGCTTCGAACCGATGCCGGCATGATAAAGCTTCAGGCACATCACCACATCCTGGATATCATCCACGCAGTCATCCAGCGTAGTAGTGAGCAGAAAGAAATCCTCCCGATCAATGGGCGTAATAAACACATGGCGCATCTTCGCGGAAATTTCATGGGTCACCTTATCCGCCGAATGCTCCAGGGCCTTTACATCCTTTACATACCGCTCCAGCTTGGATGGATCCTGCAGCACCTCCCTGGCCATGAGAGTCCCTTTGTGGAAATACTCTGCGTTGGTAACGAGAAAATCAAAAAACTCTTCGTGCTTATTGACAAGACTAAACATGGGTGTCCTCCGTAAAAAACGCATAAACTGCTACATGTATGGTACCGCATGAATGTAAAGGTTTTGTAAAGATTGTCGAGAAAAGATAAAGAAATAATGCGTTCTTTATACCCATTATAATTCAATTCATGATTTTTGGAAATGGGTAATGCGGCTGCGCCGCAGGTTGTATAGAAGAGCTGCATCGCTTCACTCAAGGGAAGCGCTGATTAAATCATTGTTTGCTTTTATTCTTGAATTTTTATGCAATGCGAGGAATGGGCTGACGCGAATAGCGAGCTATTTAAGGAAGCCCATGACGAAACAGTGCATAAAAATTCTTATAAAAGAAAACTCTATGAATTAATCAGTGCTTCCCTAGGGTCACAGCCTCTGCGGAAATACGGAAAAGCACCGCCCCGGTCCCGATTTCAACTGCGCCATCAGCCGCGCCCTTTCCGAATTTCAGCATTCCTTATTTCTATTATCGCCATATCTAAATTATTAAGAAGTAATCATCCTAATTTTTAGGTAAGTGCCATACAATATTCTTTATTTGACTTTTTTCATTAATCTCCATATACTTAAAGTGTGCGCAGGCACACACAAAAAAACAATCAATTATCCTGCAAATTTAAAAGGAGGATTTATTATGGACGAAGCAAAAGTATTAGAAGAAATGAAGAGACTGAAAGGCACCCAGACTGAAAAGAACCTGCGTGCCGCTTATGCCGGTGAATCCCAGGCTCATGTAAAGTACAATCTCTTCGCCAACGAAGCAGAAAAGGATCCGGAATGCTCCCGCCAGATTGCTGACCTCTTCCGTGAAACAGCAAACAACGAAAGAGCTCATGCCAAGATCTGGTTCTGGCTGGTAGGCGACCTGAAGAAGACCACCGCTGAACATCTGAAGATGGCTGCTGAAGGCGAACACGATGAATGGACCTCCATGTATCCGGGATTCGCTGAAACCGCTAAAAAAGAAGGCTTCCCACAGATTGCCTTCCTCTTCTCCAAAGTCGGTGAAATCGAAAAATACCATGAAGCCCGCTACAAACTGCTCCTTGCCAACGTAGAAAATGGCCAGGTATTCAAGAAGGGCGAAAAGAAACTGTGGATGTGCGCTAACTGCGGCTATACCGTAGAATCCGTAGAAGCTCCGCAGGAATGCCCGGTTTGCGGCCATCCAAGAAGCTTCTTCGCTATCAAAGCCGAAAACTACTAATTTCATAAATCAAAAAGACAGCCTCAGGGCTGTCTTTTTGATTGCCGCCTTCACTGTAAAATCCGCCGTTCCCCATGGCAGAAAAACATAGCGCCCCATCATGAATTTTCTTCTCCATAAAAAAATCTGCGCACCTCACGATGCGCAGATTTCTTTATTCTACAGAAACCAGTTCGATTTTGAAATTCAGTTCCTTCCCTGCCATTTCATGGTTGGCATCAAAAGTAATGGTGGTATCAGTCTTTGCTGTCACCTTCACCGGGAAACGCTGGCCCATGGGGTCCGTCAGCACCACCCGTGCCCCCACCGGGAGCTCCGAAGATCCGGGCATCTGATCCATATTGATGGTCAGAATGTTCCGCTCATCCGGCATACCGTATGCTTCCTCCGGCATGAGGTGGATATTCTTGATTTCCCCCACTGCCATATCCTTCACCGCTTCATCAAAGCCCTTGATCATCTGGCCGGCGCCGCACACAAACTCCAGCGGCTCTCCCCGGTCATAGGAAGAATCAAACTTCGTTCCGTCATTAAACGTGCCCTCATAATGGACACGGCACTTCTTATTCACGTTGCTCATAGAAAACTCCATTTCTTTATAATACCCATGGGGTGAATACGCTTACCATTATACAATAGAATGGGATTGAGAGCTAGTATAAGGGGAAGGTTCGTAAGTGTAACCAGCTCCTTGTGCCTAGCAGCTGGTTACGTTACCAGCTGCCAGCCCGCATTGACAGACTACCAGCCGCTCCATGTCCCCCCACCACAAAGAAACCCGGTGCCTTCCCATCCCCTATGCCCAATGAGTTCGGTGTCTGCATGGTCTACGGCCGCTGCTGCACGAAGTGCGACGGCGCGCGCCAGGCATGAGTCTCCCGTCATTTCTGCCGAGATAGATGATGAAGTCCTGGATTTCTCTGCTATTTTTTCAGTTTACACTGATTTTCACCCTTTTTCCGGAAAAGGTGAGGGAAAAGGCGGTACCTTTTCTGCTTTCCACCACTCCATAGAATCATTTCTTATGCGCACTTGGAAACATATGGAGTGATTTCCTGCAAAACCGCGGGCCTTTCATGCCCCTCTACTATATAAATAACGGCAGGTCCCGTTTTTTGAAAAGAGTAGAAAACTTTTTATTTTATTTATCAGTGATGACCACGCAGACTTATAGATGCATCTGTGAAGGAACAACGCCCCTCTAAGCCCAAAGGGCCTTCTCCCTCAGATTCGTAAGATCGTGTCACCGACCTTCTTTCCTATGGGTCATAGCGACCTTGACTCCTAAAAGAAGCTGGATCAGTCCTGCAGCCAGGTATACTTCCCAGATGCCCAAGGCCATGGAAATGAGAGAGGACAGAAGAGGACCGCACATATTTCCAAACTGCTGGGCCGTATTGGAGAGGCCGAATATGCGTCCTCTGAAATCAGAGGGCGTATGCTCCACCAGGGCCGCATTAATGGAGGGATTGGCACCGATAACGAAGCAGCCCACCAGAAACTGGCAGATACCGAAGCCCCAGATGGAGTCGGGGATGGACTGGAGAATCGTAAAGGCTCCAGCGGAAAGAAGGGTCAGGGCCATGGCGTAGTAATAGCCATGAGACTGACCGAATTTTCCCCACAGGGTAGTAGTAAGAGCGCCTGCCAGACCGCCGCTGGACATGATGAAGCCGGCGGTGAGCTCGATATTTCCTTCATGATGCATCAGCTCTCCCACATAGAGAGAGGTAACGGGCTGTATCATCAGAAGGGTGGTCTGCAGGAAAAAGGTGAGAAGAAGGAGTTCTCTCAGGGAGGGATTATGGGCTGCATAGGAAAGGTCCTGGGAAATAGAAGTCTTTTCTCTGGTTTTATGGACAGTCCCGGTATTTCTATCTTTCACGAAAACGATAACTGCCACTGCCACGATCCATAGAAAAAGGGCGGAAAGGAAGAAGGTATTCCTCATACCGAAGGCATGGGACAGGGCACCACCCATGAGGGGCCCCAGGATGCCTCCCACCACCAGGGAGGTCTGGGCCATGCCCAGGGTGCCACCCAGTTTATCGGAGTCGGCGCTGTCGGAAATAATGGCCATGGAGGCGGCTACAAATCCGTTGGCAAAGCCCTGGAAGGCCCGGGCTGCCATGAGATGATACTGATTCTGGCAGAGTCCGCAGAAAAGATAGGAAAATCCCAGAAGCACCGCCGCCCGAACGGCCATTTTTTTCTTTCCGCCCAGATCGGCCAGTTTGCCCCAGATAGGGCCCATGATGCCGGCCACCAGAAAGCAGCTGGAAAACACAAGTCCCGTCCAAAGGGCGATTTCATGATCCGGCACCCCCAATTCCCCCAGGTACAGGGGAAGAAAAGGAATCACCATGGTGTAGCCGGAGGCAACCAGGAACATACTGGCTACCAGGGTGATGATGTTTTTATTGTAGCTCAGAAACAGCCCTCCTTTCATGGAAAATAAAACTTATATGTGAGCGCAGAAATCTTTGAGGTGAAATTTCTGTCAATTTCCGGAGCCTTCGTTCTCCAGTCTCTCCTTTAGCTATGGACGCATAGCTATGGACGCACTCTTTCCATCCATTGCAGCCCGTCATCCATCATATTCGTAGTCACAAAATGGCCCAGTAGGGGATAAACCACTCTTTCCGCCTTTCCCCCCGCCTTTACCATTTCTTCATAGAAGTGAGCCTGGGCTCTGGGATCTATGGAGCCATCGCTGTCTCCATTGGTCATGAAGATGGGCACATCTTTAAGGGTATCAAGATGGGCCATAGGCGATTTCTTTTCGATTTCATCATAGAGGGGCCAGTCTTTTTTCATGTAAATGCCGAAGCGGGCCTGAATGAAAAGATGAGTCAGGAGCCAGTCACCGGAGCCGTTGAAGGAAACAATGCCTTTCACATCTTTCCCATAAGCGCTTCCTATGCCAAGGACAGAAAGGCCGCCCATGGAGTGACCCAGGATGAAGGGCTTTTCGCTGTATCTTTCTTTGATGTAATCTGAAAGGAAAGGAAATTCTTCCATATTCCGGAAAATGGTTTCCCAGAATATATCATAGTCTTCTTTCTGATAAAAATCTTTCAGGGCTCCCCTTTCACCGTGATAGAGGGCTTCGGGGATGAAAACGGTATAGCCGTTCACTGCCAGGATGGAGGCTTTGGTCAGCTGGTATTCGGCCCGGCTGCTCCAGCCGTGATAGAGGATGGCGGGATTTCCGGTTTCCATGGGCGGATGCACCAGAATGACAGGAATGCCGTGAATTTCTATTTTTTCAATTTTCAGCTGGTTCATGATGCCTTCCTTTCAGTTCTGGATGGAAATAGTCGGTCCATTTCCACCGGTTATGAAGCCAGAACCATTCTTCCGGATAGGTGCGGATCCACTTTTCCAGTCTTTCATTCACCTTGTCTGTAATATTTTTGATGGCTTCCTTTTTCTTCAGTCCTTCGTCGGCATGAATGGGGTCACCAATAATGATTTCATAGTGCCAGGGGCTGGTTTCATGAATGAAGGCGGTCATCACGGGCAGGCCGGTGAGGAGGGAGAAATGGGCCGGCCCTGTGGCGGTTAGGGTTTCCTGCCCCAGAAAGGGCGATAGGATGCCTGTGTCACCGGGATCCTGGTCGCAGAGAAGGCCTACGAAGTATCCTTCCTTGAGGCGGCGCAGCATATCCCTCACCCCTGTTTTGTATTCCACTTTCTGGCCCGGCATGGAGCGGTATTCACAGAGGAAACGATCGAAGTCTTTGTTCTTCTGCTGCATGGCCACGGAAAGGAGGGGATAGCCGTAAAGGGCAAGGGCCGCTCCTTCCACTTCCCAGTTGCCGCAGTGGGTAGCAGCCAGAATGCAGCCTTTCCCCTCTTCCTTCAGGGCATCCAGTTTTTCTTTTCCCCGGATGGTGACATAGTCCCGGATATTGTTTTTATGGAGAAGGGGGAAGCGGAACATGGATATCCCCAGGGGACCAAAGCGGAGAGATGCATTTTTGGCAATCTTCTCTGCTTCGTTCCTGTCTTTCGTAATGCCGGCACGGAGAATATTATTCACAGCCAGTTTCTTCCGCTTAGGCGGAACAAAGGTCCAGAAGAAATGACCCAGCCCCCGTCCCATGGTTTCGGCGCCGGAGGGAGAGAGGCGGCAGGCCGCCCAGCCCATGATTTTCAGTAATCTGTATGTTGCACCCATAAGCAAACCTCGAAATGAAAAAAGAAAGAGGGCCGGGTCTTCCTGTTAAAAGACCCTGTACCCCCTCCTGTAAATAATTTGAAATGACCACTTCCTGTGAAGAAACCGGTTATTTCTTTTCCGCTTCTTTCAGTTTCTTTTCCAGAAGACGGACTTTCTTCATCAGTTCCGGCAGATGGGAAATCATGACTTCCACTCTGCCCCACTGGGCGTGAGTGCGGGCAGGATATCCCATGTACACGCCGGGTTCCTTAATATTTCCAATCACTCCGGTTTTACCGCCAAGGATGACATTGTCTGCAATCTTCACATGACCGTTGATACCGGTCTGGCCTGCCAGGATGCAGTGGTTTCCAATGGTGGTAGAGCCGGCGACACCGGTCTGGGCAATAATGAAGCAGTCTTCCCCTACCTGTACATTATGTCCCAGGTGTACCAGGTTATCGATCTTGGTGCCCCTTCCTACCACCGTATCATTCAGAGCGCCGTTATCCACAGCAGTTCCTGCGCCAAGCTCACAGTCATCGCTGATGACTGCTTTCCCCAGCTGGCGGATATGGTGATGATGCCCTTTTTCATCGGTGGAGAAGCCAAAGCCCTGGCCTCCTACCACTGCATGGGCCCGAAGAACCACCCGGTCTCCCAGTACGCTGTTTTCGTGAATCACGCAGCCCGGATTGATTTCACAGTCTTTTCCGATCTGCGCATTTTTTCCCACATAGGTATAAGGGAAAATCACGGTGCCGTCGCCGATACGGGCGCCATCATCGATAACGGCGTAGGGCATAATGCATACATTTTTACCGATGACTGCCTTGTCACTGACCACGGCTGTTGGATGGATGCCCGGAGTATAGTGACTTTCCGGATGGTAGAGATCCACCAGCTGTCCGAAGGAACGCCGGCAGTCCGGCACAACGATCAGGTTTTTCGTATAATGGGCAGGAAGCTCATCTACCAGAATGACGCCTGCCTTCATTTCTTCGATATGCTCTGCATAAATGCCGCGGGCAAAGGTAATATGGGAGGGACCTGCGCTTTCTGCGCTCCTTACATCATCAATTTCTACGGTGCTGTCCCCATACAGTTTGCCGCCTACGATTTCTGCCAATTCACCTGCTGTTTTTTTCATATGCATCCTCACTTAGACTGGGAAGAAGCGGCTTTGGACGCGCCTCCGTCTATCTTGGCCAGTACTTCGTCTGTAATATCCACGGCTCCTGCGGGAACGGACATTTTATTCATCACAATGCCGATGTTCTTTTCCTTGGCAATAATGCCTGCCTGGGACTGGATCATGGATTCGATCTGCTTCTGCTTGCTCTGGATGAAAATCATGCGCTCCTGCTGGGCAGACTGTACTTTTTTCTGCATTTCTTCATCGGAAAGGCCTTTCTTAGAGTCTTCCGCCAGTCGATTGCTGATTTCCTTATCCTTGTCTGTAATTTCCTGCTGGATTGCTTTAATCTTGGGGGACTGGTCTTCCAATTTCTGGTAGTCCACCACTGCCACTTTATGTTCACTGCCGCAGCCTGTGATAACGGCGGCAAAGGCAATCATCCCAATGCAGGCCAGTTTTTTCAACGAAGCCTTATTCATACTGTTCCTCCTGCTTATTTCTGTATATTCACAATGCGGCCTGCCAGGTCGCCGGTTACATCATCTGCGCTGATATTGGCTTTGTACTTGGAGAAAATCATGTCCAGGTTCTTTTCAGAAGCCAGTCTTGCCGCTTCCTTCTCGATATCTTCCATGATTTCCTTTTTTACAGCCGCCATCTGCTTCTGTTTCTGATCAATGCGGGACTGCCATTCATTATCCCATTCTTCATGGTTTTCGGCAAAGCTTTCTTCTGCCTGGGATATATCCGCTTCTCCTTCGCTTTCGAGACGGCTACGGATTTCATCAGCGGTGCTGGAGGAGTATTCTTCCAGTTCTGCCTGGGCTTTTTCTTTAGCCTCGCTCATCTGTTTCATCTCATCAGCGCTCCAGCCTGCCATGTCCGCTTTTTCCCGAGCTGTGCGAAGGTCCATGAGTTTGTGAAGTTCTTCCTTTACCTGCTCTTTTTCATCGCCGGTGACGCCAAGGACGGTAAGCTTCATCTGGAGGTTAGCCATTTCCGCCCTTTCTTCGGGCGTCAGGGTTTCCAGTTTCATGGTGCCTTTGGACGCATGACTTTTCTCAATGTCATCATAGAGCTTCTTCAGTCCTTCATTGAGTTCGTCTTCCCGGGCCTTCACTTTCGTTTTCAGCTCGTTTTCCGCTGCTGTCCGGCGGGCTGTATCCGCCAGAGCTGCATTGATTTTCTGCTGTTTGGAAGAAACATCAATGAGCTTTGTCCGCTCTGTCTGGTACTGGTGAAGCAGCTGGTTATATTCAGTTTCCAATTTGAAATACTCACTGTATTTCGGATGAGCCTTCACCAGTGTTTCCAGGTCTGCCACCCCGTAGTGCACCGATGGCGGCGGCGGTGTTTCTTCTTTTTTTGTCCCGCAGCCCGAAAGCACGAGGGACAGGGCAGCCATGACGGAAACAGCAGCAGCAAGCAGGGACCTGCGGTGCATCATCTCAGTCCTCCGTTATTTGCTCTGGGAGGCAGCGGCAGACTGGGATGCGGAAATAGATTTATTGAGAGTATCGCTGACATCCTTGGTAATATCGGTACCGCCGTAAATAACAGCCGATTTGTCTACCACCAGAGACAGGCCTTTCTTTGATGCTACGGATTTCACAGCACCGGTGACCTGGTCTTCCATATCTTTTTCAATGGCAGTGCGCTTCTGGTTGAACTGCTGCTGCATGTCATTGAACAGTTTTTCTTTATCTGCATCGGACATACCGGCAGATTTAGCGTCGAAGTCTTTCTGCATTTCATCGGCAGTTTCCTTCATTTTCTGCTGGTAGTTTAATGCCAGCTGGCCGTTGGAGGAAATCACTTCTCTCTGGTCCACCACGCCGATATCAGAGGTGGGAGCAGCGTTGGCCGTATCTCCCATGGATACCACTGCCATGACGGCTACAGACGCAATAAATACGCCGGCCAGGGCAAAGGAAAAAATCTTTACATTCTTCTTGTTTCCAAGAGTTGTCATCATAATAAGTCCACTCCTTTATAAATTGGCAATGAGTCTCAGCCATTTACCATCTTCATCATTATACACGTATTCCAGGGTAATGTAATTATGAATTTTATAGGAAAATCCAAATTCATTGTTTCTTTCCCTGAAATCCCTGTCGTAGCGCAGGGCAAATTTATTTCCCAGAGGCACAGTGCCAAAGATATGGCTGGCGCTGTCCACGAAATCATACTTATAGCCCAGGTCCATGAAGGAACCGAACTGATGGGTAAAACCGCCATACACATTCCAGTCCATGGGGCCGGGATAGAAGCGGGCTTCCCCGAAGAGGGTATCATGTTTCCCGATATAGTGACCCAGCATTCCTTCCACTGCCGTGTTCTTGTCGCCCTCTCTTCCGGCATCCAGCCATACTTCCGTGCGGATCACCCAGTGATCTGTCAAGGCGTTCACCTGAAGTTCCGCCGTTTCGCCGGAAATAAGAGTCGTATCTGTGGCAATGCCGTATTTCCGGATGAAAGAGTCCTTTTGGAGGATTTCATTCATATCAGAAGCAATACGGCTGCTGTGCCTGGTAACAAAGTCCACCGGAAGGCCCCGGAGAGAGGCCAGAGCGCTTTCCGTCTCTTCCGCTGCTCGAAGCATAAGAAGTCTTGGAACAGTGGTCTTCTCAAAGGTGAGCCTGCTGGAACGGACGATTTTTCCCTGAGGAATCAGGTAAATCTTCACCTTCGTATTTTCTCCGGACTCCACTTCAAAGTTTGCCTGGAATTCCGGAAGGATCTGGGAAAGAAGGTCCCGGCCTGCCGACTGAGACACACTTTCCGCCCAGCCCACGGAATCTACGGGAAGCCCGATGAGAAGGTTTTCCATGAGAGACGGCACATCGGCCGTATCCTCTGCCACATACCGGGCCGCTTCCGGCGAAAGACCGCCGTAATCGATTTCCGTATCCACATGGCGGATAATCTGCCCCACCGGCTGAAGGGTCACATGGATGGACGTATCCCTGCCGTAGTTTACAGAGAGATCCGACACCACATAGCCGATAACCACCCGGTTGATAATGTCTGCCAGCACCTTGTCATAGGCGCTGCTGTTCAAGGCAAAGAGATTTTCTTCCTTTCCCACAAACACACGGTTTCCAATGGAGGAAATACTGGATACCACCCGCTTTTCCACCGCCGGCGGCAAATCTCCTCCCGCTGCATCCAGGGATACCTTCACTTTCTCAATAGGCGCTGCCTGGGCAGGTGAAGGAATGAGAAAAGAAGAAACGAGCAGAAGAAATCCTGCCCGCATCATCTGTTTTTTCAGTAAGGAAGAAAACATAGTCCTCCTCCTGTAAATCAGAACTGGGTACCGAAGCTGAAGTGGAACTTATTCTGGTCCCCGTGGCCGTAGTCAAGACGGATTGGTCCGATCGGCGTCTGGAGACGAAGGCCTACGCCCACTGCCCAGTTGAGAGAATCATCATCTTCGTACCAGGGAATCTTGCCCTGGTCCAGGCTCCAGGTACTGCCCACATCGGTGAAGAGTACGCCCTGTACCTTCTTCGCGATGGGGAAGCGGTATTCCAGAGTGCCGGCGTACATTTTCTTACCTTTGAACTGGTCGTCTTCATAGCCGCGAAGCGTATTGGAGCCGCCCAGGCTGAAGAGGTTGCCGTAGGAAACGTCGCCATCGATATAGCCTGCCATCAGGCGGAGAGCCAGGATATGGCTGCTGCCCAGGTTCTTGTAGAAACGGCCTTCAGCGGTGAACTTGTAGAAGTCATAGTCCCCGCCCAGTCCATGGCCGCCCCACTGAGCTGCGAAGGAAAGTCTATGGCCCTTGCTGGCATTGAAGTAGTTGTCGCGGTTATCGAATACGTGGGTGAAGGTAAAGCTGTTGGTGGTGCCGAAGTTATCCCAAATAGCTCTTTTCCAATCAGCTGCCATGTTATCAGCAGCTGAAGAAATTAGTTCACCACTAGGACTTAAAGTAGCTTTATAACCATAGTCTTCAGCACGAGCAAATTTATCTTCCGCATGCCCCTGCCATTCAAATCCGTCATGGTCGTCGTAGGATTCCTTGGAGGATTCGAAATTGAAGTAGTTGGTTCTGTACTCATCGGTTACATGGCCCCAGGTGAGGTTCCAGCCTTTCCTTCTCTTATCGTATTCTGCGATTTCATGGCCTTTGGCATCATAGCCATCATATTCATAAATACGGTTGAAAATGGACGCGCCCAGGGAGTCGCCGTTATCATTGATCCAGGGATGGGTATAGGAAATGGTGTAGTTCTTGCCATCCCCTGCGCCGCCGAATTCCCAGTGGAAGTTCACCTTGTCACCGGTGCCGCGGAAGTTGGTATCACCCAGTTCCACGATACCTACGGTGCCGTCGGAGTCGGAGTAGCCGGCACCTACGGTGACGATACCGGTTTTCTGTTCAATCACATCGATTTCGATGATTACATTGTGCTCATTTTCTTTGCCCGGCAGGAGCTTCATGTTCACATCTTCAAAGTATCCCAGATTGTACAGTCTTTCCATACTGCGGCTTGCCTGGAACTTATTGAAGGGCTTGCCCTTCTTCAGCTTCAGTTCGCGGGTGATAACCTTATCCTTGGTCTTGTCATTGCCTACAATAACAATATCTTCCACTACGCCTTCGGAAATATCTACGTGAAGAGTGCCGTCAGAAGAAACATTGACAGAAGGAATGGAAACAAGCATGTAGCCCTGTTTCAGGTAGAGATCTTCGATCTGCTTCAGCTTCTGGTTCACCAGCACGAAATTGAGGACGCTGTCCTGAGGGATATTCATAATGGACTTCAGATAGTCACTGGTGAATATGGTATTTCCCGTAAAGGTAACGTCATGAACCACCGGATTGGCTGCCAGCTGGTAGGTAATGCCCACCCCTTCCGGCACGGGACTGAAAGCGGGCGTAATCTGGGAGAATACGCCGGTAGAGCCGATAGAGGCCACATCGTTTCGTACTCCCTCTTCCGTGAGCTGGGTGCCCGGTCTGCTCTGTACCAGGGGAGAGAGTTTTGTTTTAACTTCTTCCGGAATACCGGCAAAGTCAACGGATGTAATCGTCTTTCCTACCTGAGCTTCAATGGCTTCATCATCGGTCTTGGACAGGTAGAGGGACGCATCCCCCACTGCCACGGTCTGCTGCTGGGACTGCTTCACAGCCACGGAAGATTCCGTTTTGCTTTCCGCAGTTTCATCGGTAATCTGTCCTGCACCGCCGGACTGCTGTCCGGTCTTTACATTGATCATGGCGCTCTGGGTCATCCCACCCTGGCCGGCTGTCATATCCGGAGAATCTGCAAAGGCAGTCCATCCGGAAAGGGACAGCAGAACGGCGGAAAGAAGCACAGCTTTTCTGCTTTTTGATGTAATCATAAATTCCTCCTCAGTATTTATAAAGTAGACAGAGTTTTCTTATTTTATATCAGAGGCTGAAATCAGGTTTTCACCGCAGGAAATCAAATCCTGTGATAAGACTGTATTTCATAGAGCAGCACTGACTCTACCAATGAGTCAACACCTGCCTAGGGAAGCGCTGATTAAATCGTTGTTTGCTTTTATTCTTGAATTTTTATGCAATGCAAGGAATGAGGCGACGCGAATAGCGAGCTATTTAAGGAGCCTCATGACGAAGCAGTGCATGAAAATTCTTATAAAAGCAAACTCTATGAATTAATCAGTGCTTCCCTAAGACTGGCCCCGGAGGGCCCGGCCTGCTTCTCCAACAACACTTTGAATTTCCTTGTCCGAAAGAGCCGGCGCTGCCCTGGGGGCAGGAGCGGTACGAACCACCGGCGCTTCCATGGCTGGAGCCGGAGACGGTGCTTCTGCCGGAGCGATGTAGGAAGGTGCAGCAGCGGGGACAATATCTTCACCAGAAGGCGGAACTGCTTCTGCAAGGCTCTTATCCTCGCCTTGAGAAACGGCTGTTTCTGTCTTCTCCCCCACCGGTGACGGCGCATCATGAATCACAATCTGCACCGGCCTTTCCGGCTCTTCCGCTTTAGGCTCCATGAGGCTCCAGAAGGCATTCATGCCAAGGAAAACCGCAAAAGCAGCGCCCATGGCCGATACCCGAAGCATCCAGCGGCGGACTTTGGAATTTTTATGAGTTTCATTCAGGCGCTGCATCTCAGCCTGCGCCATGATGAGATTGATTTCACCGGTGATTTCTTTATGGCTGCTGTAGGAATGCTCTGCTTTTTCCAGCCATTTTCTCACAGCCTGCACCCGTTTTACTATATCTCCTGACATAATACCTCCCTGTCACGGAAACCGGATAGGATTTCCCCTTATATTCTATAATCAGCCAAAGAGAAGTATAAAAGAACATCAGTAAATAATCATAAATCTGACTCTATCGCCAGATAACTTAATCAATCGCTCATTTTCACCTATATTACACTATTTCCTGTCGTGAATCAATTTAGAAAGCATACCGCGGAGACGGCGGATACCTCTTTTTTCCAGACGGTACACATAGGCGGTGCTCACATCCATGGCATGGGCCGTTTCCTGGGCGGTCTGTTCCTTCAGGTAAACCCGGCGGATCACGTCCTGCTCCTTCACGGGGAGCCTGGAAACCGCATGGCTCACTGCCATGTTGAGCACGCTTTTGTCCGCTGATTCGAAAGCCGTATCTGGAATGGCTTCTGTGAGGAAAACCTTTTCTTCCTCTCCGTCGTCCAGCAGTACTTCTGAACCATTGCGCCTCAGGAAATTCAGCATGCGTCCCCTCACCCGGTGAAGGGCATAGAGGGAAAACGCTACGCCCTGGGAGGGATCAAATCGTTCCACCGCTTCCATGAGCCCTACCGTGCCTTCCTGGATAAGATCCAGGGTCACCGCTTCCTGCAGGCCGTATTTCATGGCCTCCCGGAAAACCAGGGGCTGATAGTGTTCAATCAGCGACTGCCTGGCTTCCAGCAGGTCCTGTTCTTTATACTGTTTCCACAGTTCTTCTTCCTCTTCCCGCGAAAGCTTGGTCAGGGTAGCAAGGAAGGATTTATATTCTTCCAGCATCTATATCTCCTAGAATTTGAAACTCCAGTCAGTACCTACATAACTGTCATGGTTACTATTATACCACGAAGAAAGGCCTACCCGCGAGTTTAAATCATAATGAGCGCCGATACTCTTTTCATCGTTGTTCATGCCCATGGTGGCGGTGAGCATGAAATCGTTGAACAGATACTTGCCGATTTTGATGTAGTAATAGCTGTCGTTGTTGTCATCCACATTATCATAATAATCGGTGAGGCTGGAAGTAATGGAAATCTGGTCCAGTCCGATCTTGTCCTGCAGGAAGTCCTGGACACCGTTGCCGAAGAGCATGGTGAGACCTGCATTGAAGAGGGCCCCTTCCATGGCGCCGGAGCTGTCCTTGTCGTCCGGGTTCTGGTGGAGAGTAAGGAGCATGAGAATCTGCGTATCATTCAGAGCGGGCTCGCTGTGGAAGGTGGTCTTCATATTCCCCGGCGGTCCGTCCAGCTCGGCGGTAATGCCGTAATGGCCCACCTTGGTAAAAGCCTTGGCGTGAATATCAGGCAGGAGGCTTCCCGGTTCACCGCCCCAGATGGCATTGGCTTCGTTCATTTTAAATTCAGTGGTATTGATTTTAACAGTCCCTTTTTCCGCATTCACCCGGCCGGTGACCACGGGAGCAGACAGCGGTCCCAGAATGGACAGATTACCTTTCACCATCATGTCATAGAGAGCACTGTTGTAAAGGCGCACATTATTTCCTACGGTAACGTCGATTTTCGTGAGTACATCAAGGGACGTATTCCCGGAATCGCCGAGAAGAGTAAAGGGAATATCAGCCACCGCATTTTCCGCTTTCAGGGTACCTGTAATGCCGGGCCTTGCAAAACGTTCGATTTCCCCAAAGGTGAAATCGCCGTCCAGAGAGCCTTTATAATAGGTGGAATTAATGGAAGGCGTATGGATATGGAGTTCCCCTTTATAATTGCCAATCTTCATATGGTCAAAGGAAACATCGCCGTTCACCGTGAGGCTGCCGCCGCCAAAGGCTGCACTTCCTTCCAGATGGGATTCATTGCCGGAAAAGGTCAGATTCATATTCACCGGCGTAATGGCTTCATTCATAGTCATCAAGGACAAAGACCCGTCCTTTACATTGATGCCGCCCAAAAGAAGCGGATTGTCATAGCTGCCGGCCACTGTCAGATGACCGTGGATGGGACCGCTGGCCGCAGTAACAGGCTTGAAGAAAATAGCAAGCATATTCATGTCCGCTTCATCCAGATTGATGTCCAGGTTCAAAGGAACCGCCTTGTCTGTGGTGCTTCCGGTAAATACATTGCCCGGAAGGGTGCCTTTCATGCTGGCCCGGTACTGACCCCTGGAAATGAGGCCATTCTGCACCGTAACCACATTGTTGGCCGCATTGGCCATGAGGGACATGTTGTCAAAGGAAATATCGCCATACCGCGGGTTTTCAACGCCTACAGAAATATCAGCCACCGGCGCTTTTTTATTTCCCGAAAGAATGACGGCCGCGGTCAGTTTTCCCCCGATGGACATATCCTTCTTTCCCAAAATCTGAGGAATCCAGGAAATATCCATATCCCTGGCAGCAGCCTGGATATCCAGATCTCCTGCGCTGTTCATGGAGCCCTGGGCCGCCAGGACGCCGGAACCAATGGGAATCTGGCATTCCCTGATGGACAGGGCGCCGTTCATGTAAGAAAAGTCCACTTTCCCTTCTCCCAGCACTGCGTCTCCCAGATGGCCGCCCAGTACATGAGCGTTGAAATCCACATTCGGTGATTCGGTGGTGCCGCTGATACGCATGCTGCCTTCCACCTTTCCGTCTACGCCGTCCACATCCCTGTTGAAGAACTTCATAATGTCACGAATATTCCAGCTGCTGAATTCCAGTAATCCGTTCATGGCGCCGGAATGGGTGTTATAGCTGCCTTTCCAGGTAAAAGTTCCTTCCTTCTGGCGGAAAGAACCTTCATCCAGAGAGACAAGACCGTCTTTGTAATGAATGCCGGCCGATACGTTCCGGATGGTATTTCCGCCAATGGTAATTTCCCTGGTGGAAGCCATACCGTCAAATACGGGACTGTCCACGGTGCCTCTTACATGGCCCAGAAGGGAAAGGCTGCCTTCTATGCCTCTGCCCGGAAGCATCCTTTCCATACTGATATCCGTCAGAGAAGCTTCCAGATCCAGGTCCTTCCCCCTGATTTTGCCGTTTACAAGAGCCGTGCCGTCGTAAATGTAGCCGAGGCAGTTCTCCAGGGTCACGTCATGGCCGTCATAGCTGTACTTTCCGGAAATGCTCTGGAAAAGTTCGCCTGCCACTGAACCGCTCCAGGCGTGGAAGTCACCGGAAACCTGAGGGTTTTCAAGGCTGCCTGTAAGGGAAAGGTCATTGGAAATCCATCCGGTCAGAGGATAGTCAAGGTCCGCCAGGGAAAGGAGACTTTCGATCCTGGTCTGACTGGTCTTGACCGAAAGATTAATGGCATGAGGAGCATCCATGCCAATGGTGCCGCTGACCCTGTGATGGCCGGAAGGACCATCCCAGGTGAGGGAAGAAATAGACGCATTGCCCTCTGCCAGGACTGCATGTCCTGCCACCCTATCAAAAGATGCATTCCTCACATATCCATTTTGGGCTCTGAAATCAGCAGTGCCCTCCGGATGGTCCAAAGTGCCGGTGACATGGGCTTTGGCCCATACCCGGCCACCCAGGTCCACTCCTGCAAAGGAAGAGAGATGGGAAACATCCATATCCGATACTTCCACATCAAAATTCATGCCCTCATCACTGTAATAACCATTTCCTGTGAAGAACCCCTCTGCTCCGGCGCCGGACAGGTACGGAACCTGAATGAGGCCGTTTTGATTTTCCGCAGAGAAAGAAATGCTGTCAAAAGACAGACCATCATAGGAAATACCGCTGCCCAGGGCTGTGACCTGCCAGTTCGTTCCATCATAGCTTCCGAAGCCGGAAAGACTTTCGGCAGCCATATTTTCATAGGAAAGTCCGGTTCCTTCCAGGGAAGCCGATGCTTTTCTCAAAGAAATAGAACCATTGAGAAGATTCCCTTCCACCATGCCGTAACCGCTTACAACGCCGCTGACAGGAGAAGGAAGAGGCAATCCCTCCAGATTGATATGGTCGGCCAGAAGGTTTGCGTAAAAGTCTCCGCTTCTCCTGTCATAGGAAGCCTTCCCTTCCACATGGCCACCGTCTCTGTCTGCCTCCAGATGGGAAAGGGTCAATTGATCATCATGATACGCAAAAACAGCTTTTGCCCGTTCTACATCATATCCTTCATAGGAAAGCCGTTCACCGGTGAGAGCGCCGGAGACGGAGGGATTGTCGGTGGTGCCGGAGAAGTTCACATTTCCATCAAGAATTCCGGAAATCCCTTCCTCCGGAAGAAGGGCTGTGAGGTCCACCTGATGGAGAAATACATTTCCTTCAAAGACAGGGCTTTCTCCAGTGGCATCCACGGATACCTCGCCGGAAAGCTTCTGTCCGTTCACTGTTCCTGAAACCTGGGACAGTGAAACCAGACCGTTTTCGATATTAAAAAAAGCTGCTCCATCAGCTAGAACATAATTATCATAGCTAAGAGCAGCATGGTTAAAAGAACCGGTCACCCGGTAAGCAACGGCGCCATCACTTTTCCAGATTTTAGCGTCCGTCACTTTACCTGTACCGTCTTCCAGGGTCAGTTGATTCTGAAGCTGTGGGAAAGCATTCAGCAGAGGCTCAAGAGATTTCAGGGGAATGGGGTCCGTGCTTACATTGATTTCCAAATGATTGCTATCCTTATAATCGAGGGAACTCTTGAAAGCGCTGTCAAGGAAAGTGCCTTTCAGGCCGCCTGTAATAGCAGAGTTTTCATCCCAGGCAAAGGAGCCATTCAGGGAAGAGAAAGCGAGCTCGCCAGCTGCATTGGGCTTCACTTTCGCCGTGCCGCCCGAAATAATGACTTTCCCTGTAAACACGCCGCTGTCGGAAGAATCAGAGGGCTTCAGCAGATTGCTTACATTCCATGTACCATCAGCTTTCTGGGCAAGGGAAAGCTCCGGGTCCTCCACAGTCACATCTTTTACTACAGAGGCCACCCCTGCATGGTTGATAAGATAGTTGTAGAGGGAAGACAGAGTCCAGCCTACCGTCAAAGTAGGCGTAGAAAGCACATCAGATCCGTTTTCATCTTTCAGTTCCAGATTGGTAAATGAAAGATTCAAATCCGGATCCAGGTCCATGGCCTGCCAGGACAGAGTGCCATTCACTCTGGCTCCCAGCTGCTCCTTCAGCACAGGTTCCAGGTTTTGTACAATTATCGGTCGGATCAGGAGGTAAATGGCGCAGAGCAGCACAAAAATAAATGCTGCAATCCCATTCAGCCACCATTTGATTTTACTGTTCAAAGGTATCTCTCCATTGCGTGTCTAGTTTCTTGTTTTCGTTTTCTCTATAGATCTTCGATTTCTTGTGTATGCTATGATGCAGCGGCTCTGCTGCCGGCTGAATCATGCCACTTTCGAGCGGGGCTCCCACCCTGCCGGTCATAACATGGCAGCGGAGCCTTCCCCTGCCATGGCCCTAGTTTCCTGCCTATTACTTGCTTTCCATGGCCTGATTCAAGGGCGATGCGAATTCCGAATGAATCACTGCCGGAATACCCATGGCATGTTCCAGGGTAGCCAGGCCGATGTTGTAATTATAGAGGGCTGTAATGTAGTTGGTTCTGGCTGTGTTAAGCTGCAGTTCTGCATCCAGTACATCCAGGTTGATGCCTACGCCGCTGCTGTAGCGGACAGCTGCAATCTTGTAGGCTTCTTCAGCCTGGGCCACAGCCGCTTCGGTGGCACGAATCTGTTCCTTATAGGAAAGGATATTCAGGTAATCCTGTCTGACTTCCAGTTCCACCGACTCCCGGGCCTGGAGCAGCTGTTCCTGGGCTACCTTGACCCCTTCTTTGGCTTTCTTCACTGCTGCCTGGGTGGAACCGCCATCCCAGAGGTTCCAGCTGATTTTTCCAAGGAGTGCCCAGTCATCTTTATCAATTTTTGAAAGGGCTGCGGAATCCCAGCTATAACCGCCGCCAACGCTGATGGTAGGCATATAGCCGGACTTAGCAACCTTCAGCGCTTCATTAGCCACACGGACACTGTAATCAGCCTGAATCAGTTCCCATCTGTATTTCTGGGCCATAGCAATGGCCTGGTCCATGGTAATATCAAAAGCCGGTTCCGGGAAATCCTTATCCAGGGGATTCAGCTTTGTATTCATAGGGATGCGCATGATGTTGTTCAGGTTGGCTTCTGCAATATCCCTTGCATTGTCAGCAGCAATCTTGCTCTGCTTTGCATTGGCCAGGGAAGTGCTGGAAGTGAGGACATCCAGTTTTGCCACAATGCCTGCATCAAACTGCTGCTGTACATTTTTCAGATGGTTGGCATAATCATTGACAGACATGGACTGCACATCGGCCAGCTTGATATTTTCCAGATATGTGTAGTAAGCCTTCACGGCGGAAAGTTTTGTATCTGCTTCCGTTTTGTAGTAGGTTAAATCAGCAATATTCTTTGCATATCTGGCCTGGTTAATCAGTCCTTCCAGTTTTCCGCCGGTCCAGATAGGCAGGGTTACATTGACGTCCTGTTTGTAGGAGCGATTGTTCACATCTCCAGCTGTGGAAACAATACGAGTTTTAAACTGGTTTCCCGTCCAGCTATAATCAACAGTAGGATTCTTGGCTGCTGCCGCTTTGCTTACATCCGCTTCTGCTTCCTTCCTCTGGAGGTCAGCAATGGTGATGTCACGGTTATTCTGGATTGCTGTAGAAACAGCGCCCCGAAGGTCTATGTCAAGGGAAGAAGCTTCCGGAGCTGCAGCATCGGTAAGGGCATCTCCCAGACTCTTCTGCATGAGCATATTATTGAAATTTACACTCTTATCAGCGCTTACCTGCTTCATCTGGGCGGCAAGAGCCTTTTCGGTAATGGAAGGATCTGTGGTCACACGGGTGTCAGAGCCCTTTGCCTGGGCACCCACCCCAAAAGAAAGTGCCATTACAACGGAAGCTGCCAAAATACGGTAGGTATATTTATTCATATATTTCATCCCTTCTAGACAGATGTCTATTAATAGTTGTATCCAAGGCCGATATATTCACCGCCGCCCCTGTTATCATGGGGGAAGATGGATTGTCCGGTAAGGAAGAAATGGTCATCCAGCGCATAGCTTCCACGAATCCTCATGGTCAGATCATTCGGATCATAGAGGTCTGCCGAGAACTTCCACCGGTCTTTTTCATAGTCCACACCGGCGCCCAGCTTATTTCTCACAATGCCTGCATGATAGCCGTAAATCCCTCTCGTCCTACCAAATACGGCATCATATACAGGATCATTAGTCAGCGACTCAATCCCCAGGAGTCCATAGGTGCCTTTACCTATGCGGAAAAACAGATTCGGCGAAAAATCATCCTTTTTAGTATTATATAACAATTCTCCGGAAACAGATACATTAAAATCGGTCTGCCCATTCATTATACCATTAATTTTTCCGGAAATCTCTTTTGCATTGCCTGAAATTTCTTTTGCGTTTTCTGAAGCCACTGCCAGATTATCCATGATTCGGCGGGCATCACCTACTGCCTTGCCATCTCCATTGAGCTGGTAAAGCATGGAATTGATCTGGGAGGTAATGCCCTGGATTTCATTGGCCGTCTGAATGCCCTGGGCTGTGAGAATGGCCAGGTTTTCGGAAACAGCGTCAAAGTTGCTGATGCTGTTCTTCACATTCCGCTGAGCCGCCGGATCCGCAACCACCGTGTTAATGCCGTCAAGCATAGTCTGGGCGGAATTGATGAGCTTATCCATTTTATCCATGGCCTGGTCGATGCCGGGAGCCGCCTTGCCCTGCACGGTCATACCGTCAGAAAGAAAGCCCCTTTCCTGATGACCTCCGGAAACTTTGACAAATCGTCCGCCCATGACGGAAGAAGTCTGGATGGAGAAATCCGCATCCCTTGGCACCTGGGCATCTTTATAAAAACGAAGACGTAGCACCGCTTCTCCGTTTTCCACGGAAATATTGTCCACCATGCCTACGTCCACACCGGCATAATGGATGGGGTTGCCCGGCTCGATTCCTTCTGCTTCTTTGAAATAGCCGGTCACATGAAATCCGCTTTTTCCAAAAATCACCGTATTCCCCAGCTGGATGATAATGACAGCAAAAAGCAGAATCCCCAGCAGAGAAAAGGCCCCTACCTTTGCTTCTGTAGACCATTTCAAGGAGCATCACCTTCTTTCAGAAAATCAGGGTCCGACGGCAGTCCTTCCATAAACTGCCGAACCCTTGGATCAGGAGACTGTTTGAGTTCCTCCGGCTTCCCTATGGCCAGGAAGGATCCTTTATAAAGGAAAGCCATCCTGTCGGCAATCATTTCCGCCGATTTCAAATCATGGGTCACCACCACGCTGGTGGCATGAAGTACTTTCTGGGTATGCTTGATAAGGAGGCTGATGTCAGTGGACCGGATAGGATCAAGACCGGCTGTAGGTTCATCGTAAAGAATGATTTCCGGCTCCAGCGCAATGGCCCTGGCCAAACTGACCCTTTTCTTCATGCCGCCGGATAAACTGGAGGGCATCAAATTCTCTATGCCATCCAGCCCCACCAGATGGAGTTTCTCCTTCACAATCCTGTCAATTTCCTCTTCGCCCATTTTCGTATGCATGCGAAGGCCGAAAGCTACATTTTCCTTCACTGTCATAGAATCAAAAAGGGCAGAATATTGAAATACAAACCCCATATGTCGTCTTTCATGGTTCAGCTCCGCTTCACTTAAGCGGGCCATATCCTTCCCGTTCACCACCACTTCCCCCGATGTGGGCTTTAAAAGCCCGATGATCAGTTTCAGCAGAGTGGATTTTCCCGACCCCGAAGCGCCCAGGATGACCATGGTCTCCCCGTCCTTGACAGTAAGACTCACATCCTTTAAAATCTGCCGGCTGCCGAAAGTCTGGTATACATGTCTGATAGAAATCATAAGGCCTCTCAGAAAAGAATGGACGAAAGAATATAATTGGCTGCAAAAAGCATAATAATGGAATATACCACGGACTGGGTGGTAGCCTTACCGACCCCTTCCGCTCCGGCCGTGCAGGTCATGCCCCGGTCACAGCCCACCAGAGCCACGATCATGCCGAAAATAACCGATTTAAAAACGCCGATGTATAAATCGGAAGGCACGCAGTACACATGGATGGAATGCATGAATACATAGGAGGAAACCCCATGGGACAAAGATGCCACCATCATGCCGCCGCCTACGCCGATGGCCACGCCGAATACGTCCAGAAGGGGCAGCATGCACATGCAGGCAATGAGCCTTGGCACCACCAGGTAGCCTATGGGGCTCACCGCCATGCAGCGGAGGGCGTCGATCTGCTCCGTCACCCGCATGGTGCCGATTTCAGCCGTAATGGCAGCGCCTACACGACCTGCCAGCACCACGCCGCAGAGCACCGGTCCCAGTTCGCGGCCTATGCCGATGGCCACAATGGCCCCCACTGTGAAATCAGCGCCGTACTTGGTCAGTTCTCCTGCGATCTGCACAGAAAGCACCATGCCTGTGAATAAAAGGGTAAGCGCCACAATGGGAAAAGAAAGAACCCCCAAGGAAAGGCACTGACGACAGGTCTCTCTTCCGCGGATGGCGGAAATTTCGCGGACCGCCGCCATGAGGAGCAGGATAACCGCTCCCAGCTGGTGAAAAATAGACAGGGTCTGCCGCCCCAATGATTCCAGAAATCCCATGTTCTCCTCCCTTCCCCATTTCAAACCATCCTTACAGACGGGTCATGGAATCACTCATCAGAAAATAGGAAGTGCCCGACTTCTTGTCTGTATCCGGCTTCTTTCCATTTTCCTCTTTCGTTTCTTCCTTCTTTCCGTCCTTATCTTTTCCGGAAATAGAATCTTTCCCTTCGTTCTTCATGTCCGCAATCATTTTCTGGTTCGATTTGGCCAGTTTGCGGAGAGCCCGGTCCCGGTCTTCGGGAGCCATGACCTGGAAGGTGAACTGTCCGTCACCGTAGACCACGTAATCGGTGTCCACGCTGCTCTTGGGGCTGTCCTCTTCCTTTTCGCCTTCCGTCCCGTCTCCCTTCTTACCCTTCAGATAGTCCGGGTTCTGAGAAGGCCTCTTATCCTGGATTTCCGCCTTGGTGCCGTTTTCCTCATCTCTGGAAATCATGCTCACATTGGGATCAAGGATTTCCACCACCACCTGGTTGTTTTTATCCTCTTTTTCCAGTTTATCAAATAAATCGTTGAAATCCTTATAGGTGCGGATACGCTCCAGGATTTCATCGGTGAGATTATATTTCTGCTGCTGGATCAGGTAAGGAAGCGGCACCACGCCGCCGCCCCTGACTTCCAGGATCATGGTACCCAAAGGCTGGTCCTTGGGCACTGTGAAAGCTAAATCCTTGTAGAACACTTCTCCCCGATAGGGAGCAAGCCTGGCCCTCACGTAAATGGTATCTCCCGGAGAAACCACGGTGGGCGATGCGGAAGCATCCAGAAGCTGGGCCGTTTTCCGGTCCTTTGTGACCTTCATGTCCACTGAAATATCCCGAAGTTTATAGGGTTCAAACCGGTTCTGCTCCAGAATGCGGATGACATTGTACATTTCATCCACACTTCTCTCGGAAATATCCTTGGAAGACCAGTACATATTGGACCGGGTAAAAGGTCTTTTCTTCAGATCCTCCGGAAAGAGGGTGTAGGAAAGAGACACCGTTCCTTCGCCATTCCGGTCCAGGGTGTTGCTCATATTGTTATATACGGAAGTCACGGAAAGCATGGGAAGCATCCGTTCATTCTGCACCATGCGCACATTGAGGCTTTGAGTCCGTCCCGTATCTTCATCAAGCACCGAGGAATGGAGACGCACCGATTCCGGAACTTTTCCTGAAAGACCGCTGATGCCGGAACCTCTGTCTTCGTTCACCGTGCCGATTTCCGCGCCTACGCTGCCAAGCTTGAAAGGAATGTTCCTGCTGGGCACCACGGTGAAAATATAGGAGTTGTGCATGAAATAGGAAGAACTCCCCTTATCCAGGAAGGGATGGCCGAAAGCCACCATATGGTCTTTGTCCACATACGTTACAGTACCCACAGCCCCCAGCTTCAGATCACCGGTAACCAGCGTAGCCGATACAGCTCCCCCTGCTTCCAGAGGGCGGGGCATCTCATCGACGCCGGCAGAGGCGGCAGAATAGGGAACCATATTGAAATCCTTCATCTTATCCGTAAGAAATTCCATGCCTGAAGGTGTATAGCCCGACGCCATGAGAGGCGTTGCCAGAGGAATCAGATCCCTATCCGCCCCGCTTTCCTTCTTTTCCTCTCCGGAATCTATGGTCCATAAGCGGAGCATGTCGGAAATCGGAGTCACCATGCCGATACGTCCGTCGGACTGGGGAAATCCGTAGGCAATGGCACCAAGAAGCCTGCCGTCAATATATACGGGGCTTCCGCTCATGCCCTGGGCAATACCGCCGGTTTCATCAATGAGGGGACCCGACACCTTCACCAGTACCAGATCTCCTCCGGCGCTCCCCTTATTTTTCATAATGCCCAGCACATCCACATCGAAAGTATCAATCTTTGTGCCGTGCACTACGGTTTTCGCATAGCCATGCATGCCTTCCCTTACATCGGAAAGCGGGAGAAATTCCTCCGCTCCTGCCGGCAGAATCGATCCCAGGGCCAGGCAGATTGAAAGAGCCAGTCTTTTTATTTTCTTGCTTGCCATTGCATGCATTAAAAACTCCTTATCCATTACTTTGTTTCAATGACAGCCACAGCGTCCTGCTTGTTGATCTGCTGTCCCTTCACAACCAGAACCTTTGTCACCACGCCATCAGTATCAGCTCTTACCGCCGGAACCGGTCCTACCAGGGAATCAACGGTAGCCAGTACCTGTCCTTCCTTGACCGGCGTATTCACTTCCACCACCGATGTCACTTTGCCGGAAAGCACCGCATTCTGGGAAACTTCCGCTGCTTCTGCGGGTACTGTCATCAAAAGGGCAGCCGCTGCTGCCAGTCCTGCTTTTTGCCAGTTTTTCATGGGTATCCCTCATTTCAGTCTATATAATCGGGTATTATCAGTTTTATTTTACCACGAGCTATGAATTATTTCTTTAAATTTAATATTTTTTAAAATGTTTCTTCCGAAAAAGGCTGATAAAATATATGACATATTTTTTCTGCCATTAGGGAAGCGCTGATTAAATCATTGTTTGCTTTTATTCTTGAATTTTTATGCAATGCGAGGAATGGGCTGACGCGAATAGCGAGCTATTTAAGGAAGCCCATGACGAAACAGTGCATAAAAATTCTTATAAAAGAAAACTCTATGAATTAATCAGTGCTTCCTTAGAGTACAAAAAAAGCACAGCCGGTTTCCCCAAGCCGTACTTTTTGATTGATTCTATTTCAATGTAAATCCTGCAGGGAATCCCTGAAATCATTGATGTAGTTCAGGGCCGATCCTGCTCCTACCGCATTCACATAAGACGGACGGTCCACTATCCGGGCCGGTACGCCGATTACTTTCGAAATCAGGTCATCCATGCCTTTCAGCTGAGATGCACCGCCAATCATCATGATGCCGTTTTCTCGAATAGATGCCAGAAGTGCCGGCGGTGTGCGCTGAAGCACGTCACGGATGTGTGTGAAGATTTTATAGAGAATCGGATTGATGGCGCCGGCAATGTCTTCGCTGGTTACCGCAATTTTCACCGGAAGTCCCGAAACAATGGAAAGGCCGGAAGTTTCTGCAATGCGGGGCTGCCGATCCAAATCCCAGGAAGCTCCCAGTGCGATTTTCAGACTTTCTGCTTCCTTTCTCCCTATGCGGATGTGATACCTGTCCCGAACCGTATTGAGAACCGCTGTATCCATGGTGCTTCCCGATTCCGTGGAGAAATGGCTCACCACAATCCCCTTTTTGGAAAGAACCGATATCTTGGTGGAGCCGCCGCCGATGTCCACAATCATGGTTCCTTCCTGCTGGTGATTTTCCAGTCCCATACCCATCACAGCCGCCAGGGGCTGGTCGATAAGTACTGTTTTTCTGGCGCCCACGGCCACAGCAGCTTCCAGAAGAGCCCGCCTCTGCACGCTGTTGATTCCTTTAGGCACGCACATAATGAGCCGCGGATGGAAAAACATGCCCTTCAGGTAGGACTTGTTCACTATGGAGTTTAAAAGGAAGGCAGTGCCATTGTAGTCCACAATGGCGCTTTCCTTCATAGGACGGGAAATCACGATTTCTGACGGCGTTTTCCCTTCCATTTCTTCAGCCCTGGTGCCGTAAGCCAGGTATTCCCCACTCATCCGGTTCCGGGCAATAACAGAAGCTTCCGGAAACACCAGCCCCTTATGTTTCATAAAAAGGACGATATTGGAAGTGCCGATATCTACGCCGATATCTTCCGAGCCAAAAGAACCGATCCAGTCCAGAAGGGAATTCTGGCTGGAAAGTCTGGAAATTTTAGGGGACGACTGATTAATCCCTGTCGACTCTGACAATGTCTGCTCCTAACCCCTGCAGTTTTTCTACAAGATGATCATACCCGCGGTCAATATGGTGAAGTTCCCCTACTTCCGTTTCTCCATGGGCTGCCAGACCGGCAATAGTCAGAGCTGCACCGGCACGAAGGTCTGTAGCTCTCACAAAGGCGCCGTTCAGGAAAGGAACCCCCTGCACAATGGCGCATCTTCCCTCCACCTGGATGGAAGCACCCATGCGCTGCAGTTCACCTACATGCATGAAGCGGTTTTCAAAAACAGTTTCCGTAATCTTGCTGATGCCGTTGCCAATGGTCATGAGGGCCATGAACTGGGCCTGCAGGTCTGTAGGGAAACCGGGATAAGGAAGAGTTTTGATATCGGTGGAACGAATATGTCCATCGCTGATGACCCGTACGCTGTCGATATCCTTAATCACCTTCACCCCTGCTTCATTCAGTTTGGCCAAAAGGGGTTTCAGATGTTCCGTAAGTACGTTATCAATCACCACATCGCCACCCACCATGGCTGCACCGATCATGAAGGTACCTGCTTCAATACGGTCCGGAATGACCGTATGGGAAATGCCCTGCAGTTCCTTGACCCCTTCCACGCGGATAATATTGGTGCCTGCGCCTTTGATGTTGGCACCCATGGAGTTGAGGAAAGTTACCAGGTCTACGATTTCCGGTTCCTCTGCCGCGTTTTCAATAATAGTACGGCCTTCCGCCGTAGCCGCTGCCATCAGAATATTTTCCGTAGCGCCTACGCTGGGGAAATCCAGATAAATGGTGGTACCCTTTAGTCCATGAGGTGCATATCCTTCCACAAATCCGTTGCCTACATTAATTTCAGCTCCCATGGCTTCAAATGCCTTGAGATGAAGGTCAATCGGACGGCTTCCGATCATGCATCCTCCGGGAAGAGCAATTTTTGCATGACCCATTTTAGCCAGGAGCGGTCCCATAATGAGGAAAGAAGCTCTCATTTTGCTCATGAGTTCATAGGATGCCTCTGTCTTATCCAGCATGGAAGCATCAAAAGTCAATACATTGTCTTCCTTTGTCACCTTCACGCCCAGCGACTCCAGCACACTGCAGATGGTGCTCACATCATCCAGGTTCGGCGCATCAATGATAGATGCAGGGGTAGAAGGAAGAAGCGTTGCTACAATGATAGGAAGAACTGCATTTTTTGCGCTGGAAACACGGACATGTCCATGAAGGGGACGTCCGCCATGAATCACTAATTTTTCCAAAAGGAATCACTCCTGTTACTTAAAAATCAAAGAAATCTTGTACCTGATAATCATTCTATACGCGGAATGTTTCTTCCCCCGAAGAAGAAGGAGGAAACATAGATTTACGAAATCAAATCACCATGTATCATAGCAAAAAATATATATGATTTCAAGGGAGACTGTAAGCGGGGGCGGAAAGTTCAAAGCCCCGTGACTCAAAGGCAGGCCACCGAACACAATCCCTGTCCCCATTCCGGTCTCCCTACTGTTCCAGACTGGCAGTGACCCGTTTCACACTTTCCGAATCGCCTAAAATGATGAGCATATCATCAGAGGCCAGCTGCATATCCGGATGAGGGTTGACATACATTTCCCCTTTCCTCTTGATGGCCACCACGGTAATGTTATATTTCTTACGGATATCAATATCCAGGATACTTTTCCCTATCCAGTCTTCCGGTACATGGATAGAGAGAATGGTTATATTGTTTTCCATTTCAATATAATCCACAATACCTGGAGAAATCAGGTTGTGGGCCACCCGGACCCCCATTTCCTTTTCCGAATAGATGACTTTGTCCGCCCCGATTTTCTGCAGCATTTTGCCATGGAGAGGATCCAAGGCTTTGACCACGATTTTCTTGACTCCCATTTCCTTAAGAAGAAGGGTAGTCATGAGGCTGGCGGACAGTTCCCCTACCGAAACCACTGCCACGTCCGCATTGCCTGCACCAATGGCGGTGAGGTTCTTCTCATCGGAGCAGTCGGCGCAGACCACATATCCCAGGGTGTCGGCCAAATCCTGAACCACATCTTCATCAATATCCATAGCCATTACATCATAGCCCATTTTTTCCAATGTAACAGCCACGCTTTTCCCAAACCGGCCAAGACCGGCTACAAAGAACTGCAATTTCTGACTCATACTGGCAACCTCTAACCTATAACAACATTTTCTTTCGGATATTTGACTGAACTATTGTGATGGCTGGCAAAAGTAATGGCCAGAGTCATCACGCCGATCCGGCCGATATACATGGCAATCATCAGAACGATTTTGCAGGCCGTATTCCATTCTCCTGTCAGCCCCATGCTGAATCCCACGGTGCTGAAAGCAGACACGGATTCAAAGAGCGCATCTTCAAAACTGAAATCCTTCGGTTCCAGAGCAAAGACGGAAAAAGCGGTGAGGAAAGTAAGAACAATGGCCAGTGTAAATACGTTGGACGCCTTCATCAGACACTTGGAATCTACCTGTTTATGAAACAGCACCACATCCCGTTTCCCCCTAATCCACGCATAAAGGGAAAGCATGAGAAGTCCCATGGTGGTGGTACGGATGCCGCCGCCTGTAGAAACCGGGGCGGCCCCCACAAACATGAACATCATAACGAAAAGGACAGTGGAACTCATCATGGAATGGATATCAAAGACCACAAACCCCGCCAGGCGGGAGGATACAGACATGAAAAGGGCACTCTGCCATTTTTCCAGAGTTCCCATATGACCCATGGTTTCCGGATTATTTCCTTCCAGCAGGAAATAGACCACCACCCCCAGAGGGATCAGGATGGCCTCCATGGTAAAGATAAATTTACTGTTGAAAGAAAGCCTGCACCACCGATGGTGCCTTAATACATCATCCAGCGCAATAAATCCCACACCTCCCAGGAACATGGTAATAACCACCACGGTACTTACAAAACCATCTGCCGCCATACCGGCAAATCCCACATCATTGCCCATAATATCCATGCCGCAGTTAGTAAAGGCGGACACCGCGTGCCAGTAGCCCAGATAAATGCCGATAGGTCCGTATTTAAAATAAAGATACACCGCCAGCAGAGTGCCGGATGTAAATTCCACGGCCAGAGTCGTACCGATGATCTTGCGGACCAGCATAACCATACCCGATGGAGTCTGCAGATTGAAAGAGTCACGGATAAGGAGCCGTTCCTGCAGGCGGATTTTCCTTCCCGTATAAATACTCACCATGGCCATCATGGTCATAATCCCCAGGCCCCCTACCTGCATGAGGAAAAGAATCACCAGCTGCCCGAAGAATGTGAAATCATAACGAAGGTCAAACATGCTCATGCCCGTGACACTCACTGTACTCACCGACATGAAAAGAGCATCCACAAAAGAAACATCTCTGGTGCCCGTCTGGGAAAAAGGCAGCATAAGAAGGAATGCGCCCAGAAGCATGAACAGCGCAAACCCGCCGCATATGAGAATTCCCCTATGCATTTTACTTAAAAACCGGACAACCAGCATCAGCATCTATGATACCTCCCTCTCCTCTTCAGGAATGGATTTTCCTTCCCGACAACCGGAGTGCTTCTCTTATTATACTATGTGCGGCGCAAATAAAAAACTGCACCCGGTGGGTGCAGTTTTTTATAACGGATTCATTCCTTTTCCTGTTCCCTATTCTTCAAAAGTTCTTCCGCTTCGGTGGCTGCAATGGCCCCCAGAATATCATGCCTCGTAATAATGCCTACCAGGCGGGCCGGCGCATCGATATCCGGATTGCCGGACTTCTTCTTTTCCACCACCGGCACCGTTTTCAAATGCTCATCCACCATAAGATTGGTGAGCGTTTCCATATCCGTTTCCGGCGTGACGCATCGCACATCCTTGGTCATGATTTCCGCTGCCGTAGTAGCAAGGAGCTTCCGGAAAGACCTCTCATAGCGGCCAAAGCCGCAGTAGTACAGATTCCCGCCCAGCACATCCACATACTGAGGAATCTTGGGTGTCACTTTCTTATAGAGGAGATCTCCTTCCGAAACAATGCCCAGAAGTTCATTGTCATCTCCAACTACCGGAATAGCACTGACCGGATGGGTAATGAATAAACCGACCAGCCTGTGTACAGTCACATCAGGAGATACGGTAAACACATACTTTGTCATGAAATCTTTGACTTTCAGCGTTTTGGACGGCATAGGAACCCCTCCTTTGAAAGCTTTGAAATCTGATATTTCCTATCTATATTTTAACGAATTTAAAGAAAACGTGCAAATCGAAAGAAAAAACAGCCCTCTTTTCTGCCATAAAGGCCTTCCCTTAAGGAAGCGCTGATTAAATCATTGTTTGCTTTTATTCTTGAATTTTTATGCAATGCGAGGAATGGGCTGACGCGAATAGCGAGCTATTTAAGGAAGCCCATGACGAAACAGTGCATAAAAATTCTTATAAAAGAAAACTCTATGAATTAATCAGTGCTTCCTCAAAGATGATAGGGCTCATGGCGGATGATTTTCATGGCCCGGTACACCTGCTCCGCCAGGATAAGGCGGGCCATCTGGTGAGTGAAGGTCATGGCGCTGATAGAAATTTTCAGATTGGCCCTTCTCCGGATGTTTTCTCCATTGCCATAAGGACCGCCAATCATGAAGAAGAAATGGCTGGTGCCGGATACCATTTTCTGTCGGATAATATGGGCCAGCTCTTCAGAGGTCACCGGTTTGCCCTTCAGGTCAAGGAGAATAAGAAAATCTTCATCTTTCAGATATTTCAGAAGCTTTTCCCCCTCCTTTTCCATGACCTTTCCCTTTAAAGCAGGAGAAGGATTTTCCGGCATTTTTTCTTCATCCGGCGACAGGATTTCCACCTTTGCTATAGGAGAGAGACGCTTCAAGTATTCATCAATGCCCTGACGCATCCATTTTTCTTTAATTTTGCCGATGGTAAGAAATGTAAATTTCATTTACTGGTTAGACTCCGGTGCCGATGCCAGAAGCACTTCCGTATCCGCTTTCCTGCCATTATGTTCGTAGGTCACCTTGATGCGGTCCCCTGGCTTATGGGTATCCAGGATGTCCCTCATACCCTTGACTGTATCAATGGACTGGCCGTCGATGGCAAGGATATAGTCGCCGGGACGGATATCGGTGAGGCTTACAGGGCTTCTGGATGCCACTTTCATGACAAGAACGCCGCCATCATGATCCCAGTCATAGCCGTAGCGCTGGGCAATATCTTTATCTGCAGCATAGACGCCCAGGTAGGCCCTTGTGACTTTGCCGCTGGAAATCAGCTGCTGAATAATGCCTTTGGCGGAGTTGATAGGAATGGCAAAGCCCATACCTTCTACCCCTTCCTTAGCGATTTTGGCACTGTTAATGCCCACGACCTTCCCGTCGGCAGTCACCAGGGCGCCGCCGGAATTGCCGGGGTTAATAGCTGCATCAGTCTGGATAAGGCGGAAACGCTGGTCTATGTCGTCAAGGCTTCTGTTCAGTGCACTGATAACGCCTACTGTGACGGTGCCCTGGAATTCAAGGCCCAGAGGATTGCCGATAGCAATGGCCGTCTCCCCTACCTGCAGGGCATCGGAGTCACCAAAGGATGCCACCGGCAGATCATCGCTTCCATCGATCTTCACCACGGCCAGGTCTGTAGAGGGATCGGTTCCTACCACTTTTCCCTGTACCGTTTTGCCATTGGAAAGGCACACATTTACCTCTTTACTGCCCGATACCACATGGTTGTTTGTGACAATATATCCTTTCTTGTCGAAAAGGACGCCGGAACCAACACTCTGGCCCACTTCCACCCGCCGGTTAAACATATCCCGGTCATAGACCCTGGTGGTAATGCCTACAATGGCCGGCCCCACTTCCTTGACTGCCTGCACCACCGCTGTGTTGCGGACAGCCGGAAGGTCTTCCATCTTCTTATTGGTTCCCTGGGGGAGCTGGTAGGAAGAGGAGGCCCCTCCTTTTTTCGGAAGTGCAAAATCTCCGAAGTAGCAGCCGCCTGCGCCGCCGATAATGAGCATGGAAAGCGCAAGTGCCGCAATCTTCATTCTGCCGCTTTTAGAGCCATGGGATGTTTCCTTCATGGCTTCGCCATTTTCTTTCAGTTTCCTGTCCAAATCTTCTCTATCCATAGTAACCTCCCTGTCCCATGCGGGAAAGTAATGTGCAAGGAATTCCATTAAGCCCCATCATTTCATGAATAGAAGGGGCCCATTGGAATTCCTGTTGATATGGTTCACTCATTATATCACAAACCGTCCATAATAGAAGCAGGCCTGTGTCATGAAAATTTCCAATAAAAAAGAAATCTGCCTTTCAAAAGCAGATTTCTTTTCCCTTACTTGGCAAAATCGGTAGCTCTGGTTTCCCGGATAACCACCACTTTCACCTGTCCCGGATACTGCAGTTCCTTTTCAATGCGGCGGGAAATATCATGGGACAGAATGGTCGCCTGATCTTCAGACACCTTTTCCGGTTTCACGATGACCCGAAGCTCACGGCCTGCCTGGATAGCATAGCAGCTGTCCACACCGGGGAAGGACTTGGCAATATCTTCCAGCTTGGTGAGCCGTTTGATATAGTTTTCCAAAGTCTCGCGGCGGGCGCCGGGGCGGGCTGCAGACATGGCATCCGCTGCTGCCACCAGTACGGATTCTACGCAGGTAGGCTCCGTGTCTCCGTGGTGGGAAGCAATGGCATTGATGACTTCCGGCGGTTCATGGTATTTCTGTGCCAATTCTACGCCCAGTTCCACATGGGTGCCTTCCTGTTCACGGTCCACGGCTTTACCGATATCGTGCAGGAGGCCTGCCCTTTTGGCCAGTTCCACATTGGCCCCCACTTCGCCGGCCATAATGCCTGCAAAGTAGGATGTATCAATACAGTGCTGCAGCACATTCTGCCCATAGCTGGTCCGGTATTTCAGACGGCCCAGAATTTTTACCAGTTCCGGATTCATACCCCGGATACCGCACTCCATGACAGCCTGTTCACCGGCTTCGCGAATAGCTTTATCCACATCTTTCTTTGTCTTGGCCACCACTTCTTCAATCCGTGCCGGATGGATTCGTCCATCCTTCACAAGGCTTTCCAATGCCAGCCTTGCCACCTCACGGCGGATAGGATCGAAGCAGGAAAGAATGACCGCTTCCGGCGTATCATCAATGATCAGATCCACACCGGTCAGGGTTTCAATGGCCCGGATATTACGGCCTTCCCTGCCGATAATGCGGCCTTTCATTTCTTCATTAGGAAGGGAAACGACGGAAACCGTGGTTTCGGAAACCGTATCCGCCGCATTCCGCTGAATGGCGGAAGCGATGATTTCCCGGGCCTTGGTATCTGCTGTATTCTTGGCTTCTTCCACAGCACTGCGGATGCGGACCGCCTTTTCATGGGTCAGCTCTTCATCCACTCTGGACAGGATCATATCTCTGGCCTGATCGCTGGAAAGCTGGGAAATTTCTTCCAGTTTTTTCTGCTGCTGTTCATAAAGACCATTCAGCTTTTCCTTCTGGACCTTTACCTGGTTTTCCTTTTTGTCCAGCTGGGATTCCCGCTGTTCCAGGTTGCCGCTTCTCCAGTCCAGATTATTTTCCTTCTGCACAAGACGCTGTTCGTACTTCTGCAGTTCATCACGGCGCTGTTTGTTTTCCTGTTCCACATCTTCACGAAGTTTGTGGATTTCTTCACGAGTCTGTACAATGGTTTCCTTCTTCAGCGTTTCCGCTTCCCGGGAAGCATTATCCAGCATTTTTTTGGCTTCTTCACCAATCTGCCGGGCCTTTTCTTCTGCAGATCCGATTCTTGCCTCTGCAATGCGCTTGCGGAGCATGTATCCTACGCCGGCGCCAACAGCAGCGGCAATGATACATCCTACGATGACATACAGTAAAACTTCATCCAGTGTCAAATGATTCACCTCTCTCTTTCTGTTATTATAATCTTTACTACGAAAACATAAACGAACCATCTCCCTGAGGAGATATGGAAAATGATACCCATGGCAGTTTTTAAAGCACGAAAAAAGGAAATCCATGCAGGCCATGGAGAATTGAATTTTCCCAGGCTGAAACAGATGGATTTCCTCATGAATGAAAAATGTTATATTTTTTATCCCATAGGGAGAAAGCCCCTGCGGCAGAAGACGTGCTCTGCAGGAGCCATTTATATAATCAGAATCATACCAAAACAGGAATGTTCACTTGGTTCAGCACCTGTTTTTATTCTAAAATCTTTATAAATTATTGTCAAGAAGAGACCGCCGGAAAGAAGATAGACTGCTATAAAAACAGCTTCTAATGGCCTCTGCCGCCGCCGAACATGGACCACACCACCAGTGCCGCGAAAGCAGCCCAGCTCATGAGGTAGGACAGAATGCCAAGGTCCGTCAAAATATTAATGACCGTAAGGCCTGCCATGAAAAGGATATTACCCCGCTTTTCCACATAGGGATCCCGCCGGATAAGAATGAAAGCAATAATGAAAATAAGGATATTGACAACAAGCACAGCCGGAAAATAAATCAGAAGCGGCACCATCTGCAGGATAAAGCTTCCTGCAAGCATGAGAAGCATGATGTAAATCCAGGTCATGGAAATCATAATTCCCTCCTTACATGGTCACCGTCTTCTTTCGGAATCCACATGGTCTGATCCGGAAAAAGCCAGCGGAACTCATAGGACGGCACCCAGCGCTGACCGAAAGCGTGCATGGGGACAAGAAGAGAAGCAGCAAAATGATGGAGATAGGCTTTCACGCCCCACTCCCTGGCCACCTGCTGCCTTGCGTCCACAGGGAGAAAGGCGATATCCACTTCTTTTTCCCTGATACAGGAAAGTTCCCGGAAAAACCAGTCCCGGGCCTCCCGGTTTTCCTCGTCCCCTTCACCGGCCCAGTGCCACCAGTTCAAGTCCCCGGCGTGGAAAATCCGGAGTCCCTCCGCTTCCACCATGTAAGAACCGCCGGCATCGGTGGAGCCATACATATGAACAGTAAGCGGTCCTTTCTTCACTTCATCTCCCACATCCATCACATGAAGAAGACTCTGATTTCCTAAAGTCAGAGAACAGTCACGGTGAAGGAAATAGCCGGACGCCCGGTCTTCAAAAGACCTGATGGCCCGATTGAAATGATCTCCATGCACATGGGATACAAAGAAATACACCGGCTTATCCGTCTTTTCCAGACGCTCCTCAAGACGTTTCAAAGGATCCAGATAATAATCAAAAACAAGAATCACCTTTTCCAGCTCCAAAACAAAGCCGCTGTGGTGAAGGAAATATATATCTACCGGTTTCATAGGTTCTCCTCTCATCATAAGAACTGACATTTCATATATATTTTTGTATCAGCCAATAAATTTTAACTTGAATGTGCCTCTCCTATAGAAGCTGTATAATAATTATATCATATGGTCCGCTATGCAGCCCGGGTTTAGTCTGACTATGTGATGTTTCTCCGTTTCCAGTGACTTGCGGAAAGCAGGAAGCTGCCCGCATCGTCTCCATTTCCCACCAGCCTGCTCTCTCACTCCCAAATAAACATTCCTTTGACCTTTGAGTCCAGTTTATGTAAAATATCATTGTAATAATAAGAGGTGGACCATGATAACTCACGATACTAAAGCTCATATGTTTGAAATCAATTACCCGGAAGGCCGGGCCTATCTGGAATATACAGAAGATAACGGAACCGTAACCGTTATCCATACGATTGTGCCCGAAGCACTGGGCGGAAGAGGTATTGCGGCAAGTCTGGCCGAAGCTTTCTACCGCTGGGCTTCTGAAAACCGCCACCCTGTCAAATCAGACTGCTCCTACATGACAGCCTGGATGAAACGAAATAAAATCACGACTTAGGCTCTTTAGACATTCTTAAGCAGCCTTCCAAAGGCTGCTTTTTTAATGACAGATAAGGAAGCACCGATTCTTGCAAATTGATTTCATAAAAACCAAATCAAATCCGGAATCCATGCTTCTCTGGAACGGAAAAAACTATGTACAGCTCATCACTTTTCCAAAGCCCCGGTACTTTCAGAGAAACGCAGAATACACTCGATATGATAACCACCCATTTTATTGAACTCCTTCGTTTAAAATCAAAAGAACTCTATGACCATTCCGTAAGGGTCGCCAACTATGCCGGCGCCACCGCCGTCTACATGAGACTTCCGGCCAATGAAATCACCCTGATCCGCTATGCCGGTCTCCTTCACGATATCGGACTTTTGACCATTCCCAATCACATTCTGACCAAGGTCCCCTATCTTTCCAGAAGAGAACTTTCCCTCTATAAAAAGCATCCGGAGCTTGGGGCCAACATGCTGGAATCGGTGCCGGGCTGTCAGGACCTTCTCCCTTATATCCGCTGCCACCACGAACGATGGGACGGCACGGGATATCCGAAGCATTTAAAGAATGTAAATATCCCCCTGGGAGCCAGAATCATTTCCGTAGCCAGCTACTACGATGACATGGTGTACTCCTCCCCGGACTTCAAAACAAAGGACATGAATGAAATATCCCGGGATATCATGACCGGCTCCGGCATCCTCTTTGACCCCGAAGTGGTATCGGCCTTCCTGAAAGTGCTCTTCCACAGCAATACGATTCCCACATAAAAACGCCTGCCAAAGCAGGCGCTTTTTTATTGTCTGACACGCCCCGGGAGCGTGTATTTCTCAGCTTCTTTTGCTTCTTTCCCTTCCAGTTCCTCAAATATCCCCTTCTTCTCAAAACCGTATCTCCAGAAGGCAAGACCGGCAAGGTGATATTCTTTTTCCAATGCTGCCTTGGCTCTGAGGGAATGTTCTTCTTCCAGGTAGGTCCGATGAAGAATCCCCCCCTGTCTCCAGGTGAGGGTGTACTGTCTGGCATCGGGCTGCCAGACAGGTTTGAGGCCATGCCGGTTTATGAGAGCCTCCTGGTCCTTCATGGCCAGGACTTTGGATTTCATGTATCCCGGATTTCCTTCGTAGATTCTTGTATACAAAGGAAGGCCCAGGACCAGTTTTTCCGGGGGAACCATGGTGATCAGTTTTTGTATGTTTTTATCCAGCCAGCCGTAGGAGGAGACGGATCCGGCATAGGGACTGGTTCTGGGAGTTTCATCGTAACCCATAATGATTTCATAGTCGCAGAATTCTGAAAGTTTTGCCCGATCGTAGCAGAGACTCCAGGTAGGAGAGCCGGCGTTGTAAACCGTAATGTCCACAGTGAGCTTCTTTCCTGATTCATGAAGGGGAAGGGCGAAATTCTTCATGAATTCTGTGAAAAGGTCTCTGTCTTTAGGGTCCATATTTTCAAAATCCACATTGTATCCGTAAAGGCCGTATACTTCAGAGAGGGCAGCCATGCGGGAAATGAATTCTTCCTGTTTTTCCCGGTTATGCATGAAAAGGGAAGTGGTTTTGACGTCGAAATCATTGTGGATGAGGGGCATCACCTTCATATCTGCCTGCCGGGCCCTTTTGAGGTAGTCAAAGTTCCAGCTGTATCTATTTTCTTCCACGTCCTTATAGCTTCCCATGGTGGGCGAAAGGATCGGGGTTCCGGAAAGGGATGAAAAATCGGAATTTTCGCTGCGGAAGGAGTAGTTGATGTCCCAGAGAACCAGAGGCCTTTCAGGGGCCTCCTTTTTCGTTTCTTTTACCTTCTTGTCCTTCACCTTTTTGATGGTCAGTTCTTTTTTCTCCGGCTTATAGGTATAGGAAAGGCCTGATTCCCTGCTGAAGAAGGAAAAATCCACATACCTGTTTCCCTCCAGTTCCTTATAGGGAATTTCCACCTTTTCTTCTTTTTTCATGGCCGCCGGAGTGAGTTCTACATAAAGTTTATCCTTCTCCCAGGAAATCTTCCACTTTCCCCCTTTGGTAAGAACCACAGGTGCCGTATACAAGGTGCCATCCACTTCATAGGCGTTGAAATTTTTGAAATCGCTGCCCTTCATTTTGACAGGCACCGGGCCATCGGCCATGACTGCCGCCGGAAAGACCTGAGCCAGGAGGACGGCTGCTGTTAATTTTCTAAGCAATGTTTTCCCCTTTCATTACAAGCAGCAGGCTGCAAATTTTCGGACAACCCTGACCAGGGTCTTCGTGTCCAGCAGATGGTATATATCATCTTCCTTCTCTAACGTGAAAGGTTCCTTTTCCAGAAAAGAAATGAATTTCTTCAAGATTCCGGAAGCCTTCTTTCCCTGATCCAGTGGCCTTTCTTTCCGGCCCAGCACTTTCTCCATAAGAAAGATCATGACAGCCGGGCGGAAATAATAATCAATGAAGGTATTTTCTATCCAGTAGTCATGGGCAGTGTGACGGAAGCGGGCACAGCCTTTGGCAAAGGAAAGATACAAAGGAAGGCCGTCAGACAGGCCGCCCCAGAAGTCGCTGAAACCATAGTCGAAGGCACCGTCTTCCTGGGCCATGATATAGGTCAAAGCGTTTCCTTCTACGATGTGCACCTTTTCCTTATGAGGAAACTGAGGCAGCAGTTCTTTCTTAAAGAGGGCAATCATGTGCGGATTGAGCTCCATCACCGTCACCGATTCCACATCTTCCTTTTCAGAGGCCATGAAGGTGTAGTAGCCAAGACCAAGGCCATAGGTGATGACCTTTCCCTTCGCCTTTTCCAAAGGCTCCTTCATGGATTCGATTTCACTTAAAACCACGCTCATCCAGACGCCGCCGTTTTCCAGAAGCACCGGAAATACGACCCGGCTGTCAAAGAAGGCGGCTTTACCGTAGGCAAAGGGATCCTCCTTTTGGAATCCCTCGTGCCAGGTCTGAATCAGCTCTCCCGGCAGGTAATCATTCACAGTCAGGGTAATATGGCCCTCCCTGGTTTTTCCGCTGACCTTCACCTGCCGATAGTAGGGATTATCCAGAATATCAGAAGCTTTGTGCATGGTAATATGGGAGGAAAGATAATCATAAAGAGCATCCCCTATTTCCTCTTCCTTCATGAAAAGGGAAAGCTCCGAATAGGGTCTCATCTCTTCTCCCCCCTGGGCCAGCTCATAAGCCATTTCGCCAATATCGTCGGAAAATCCGATATCCACATAGGAAGAAACGGGCGCTTTCTCCCCCCTGGCAGCAAGGCTTCTGAAATCCACATCTCCTACATAGAGATGATCCGACACCTCGCCAAGAAGCATGTCCTGGGCCGACACGGAAAGGAGATAGGTCTTCCAAAGATCCAGAACTCTTTCCTTCAAGGCTGTGCTGTTTTTTATTTGCATAGGTTAGTCCTTTCTTTCTTCACATGGCTCCGCTGGCTATGGTAAGGCCGGTCACTGAAGCGGCCCCTGCCCTTTTCAGCTCATGGGCGACGGATTCCATGGTGGCACCGGTCGTGTAGACATCGTCTACCAGAAGGATATATTTCCCCCTGACGTCCACATTTCTATTGATATGAAATATGCCTTTAATGTTGTCATATCTTTCACTTCGGGAGAGGAGAGACTGGGTTTCGGCGGCGCGGAAGCGTACAAGGCCCCTTGGCAGGTATTTCTTTCCTGCTTTTTCCATCCACTCTTCAAACATCATATCCACCTGGTTATATCCCCGGCTGTCCCATTTCTTTTGAGACAGGGGCACCGGAATGACCAGGCTGCAAAAGGCAAGCCTGTCCCAGTAGGGAAATCGGGAAAGAAGGGGCGGGAAGGCCTTTTTTCTGTCTATCCGTCCCCCGTATTTCAGCTGGATAATGATTTTTCGCACCGCTCCCTCGTAGTTGCAGAGGGTATAGCAGCCATGGAGATGGTCGGTGTGGGAGGAGTTTAAAAGTCTGGGGTTCCATACCCTTTTCAGACAATCCTCGCACCAACCCCTGTCCCTTTCCACCACTTTCCCGCAGCCGGGACAGGTGGTGGGATAAAAAATATCTGACAGGTCGTGAAAGAGCTTCATCCTTCTGCCTCCCCTTTCAGAAGAGGCAGGAAGAGGCTGTAGCGGCTGGCGGTGTCCTGCCGGCTCACCGCCCGGGCAATGGCGTCTTCCGTAGAAATAAGGATGGTCCTCTTCCGCGCCCTGGTGACGCCGGTATAGATCAGGTTCCGTTTCAGCATGATACTCTGGGTGGGAAGAAGCACCAGAATCACTGTGTCATATTCACTGCCCTGGCTTTTATGTACCGTGGCGGCATAGGCCAGCTGGATGCTGTTTCTGTCTTCTCCTTCATAAACCACTTCTCTGCCATCAAAACGCACGAAAATCTTATTTTTATCCACGGCCCACACAATACCCAGATCCCCGTTGTACACCCCTTTTTCATAGTCGTTCCGTTTCTGCATGACCTTATCGCCGGGGAGAAAATGGGCACCGCCCTCCAGTGGATGACCGTGGACCAGCTCCTGAATGGCATGGTTCAGATGGTCCACACCGCAGGTGCCCCGGTACATGGGTGAAAGGACCTGCATAGACATTTTCTTCTTTTCACTTCCGTAATCCAGCTGACGGCAGAGGTTCATCACCGCGCCGAACGCATCCATTTCTGAAGAGGCATAGTAAATGGAAAATTCACCTTGTTCATCGGGATAGCAGAGTTCCCCTTCCCGGATGCGGGAGGCATTGTCGATAATGCCGCTTCCTTCTTTCTGACGGAAAATATGCTCCAGCCGTACCACCGGCACTTCTCCCCATTCGATAAGATCCTTCAAGGGTGAGCCCGGTCCCACCGGCGGCAGCTGGTCTATATCCCCCACCAGGATAAGCCTTGCCCCTTCCTTCAAGGCGCAGAGGAGATGGTAGAACAGGGAAATATCCATCATGGACGCCTCATCTACGATAATCAGATCTTCCTTCAGGGGATCGGACTCATTCCTGTTGAAAAAAGTTCTGCCGCTGTCATGGAGCTCTGCTTCCAGGGCTTTGTGGATGGTATCCGCCTCCACGCCGCTGGAAAGGGAAAGCCTTTTGGCTGCCCGGCCGGTAGGCGCCATGAGGCGCACCTTCAGTTCAAACTGACGGGCAGCAGCAATAATAGCCTGCACCAGGGTGGTTTTTCCTGTACCAGGACCGCCGGTGATAACCAGTACCCCCGATTCCAGTGCCTTCTGCACTGCTTCCTTCTGCTTTTCCGCCAGAGTCAGATGATTTTCTCTTTCAAATTTTTCAACAGCCAGCTTCGAGGAGCCCAGGGGACTTGCGTCCATCATAGTCCGGATGCGGCGGGCCGATTCAGTTTCCGCCTCGTAAAGGGAAGGGAGGTAAAGGTATCGCTTTTCTTCCCAGAGCACCGAAGGAATATATTCGCTATCAATGGCCTCTTTCCCTGCAGTCGCCACGATATCTTCCGTCACCCCCAGGGTGAGGGAGGCATTCCTGAAAACAGAAGTTTCCGGTGCACAGGCATGGCCCTGCATGAGGGCCCGGGAAATCATATACTCTATACCATGCACTACACGGTCCGAATCATCGGGGGCTATGCCCCTGGCAAGGGCTATCCGGTCTACTTCCTGAAACCCAAGTCCCGGTATGTCCCGCACCATGCGATAAGGGTCATGGGTCAGCACCTCTTCCGTTTCATCGCCGTATTTCTTGTGGATATCCGAAGCAAACCTTTCGGAAATCCCCAGGGACTGCAGAAACATGATAAGAGACTGTTCTTCCCGGATCTGCTCATAGGAATTCTTTATCTTCTCCAGCGTCTTTTTCCCGATGCCCGGCACCTTTCTTAAATCATCAATATGTTTCTCAAAGACCTCCATGGTTTTTCTGCCGAAACGATCCACAATTTTTCCTGCCATGGACGGACCGATGCCTTCTATGAGCCCGGAGGCCAGGAACTGCTTGATTTCCTCCGATTCCTCAGGCTTCACATTTTCCAGACTGCTGCACTTGAACTGCATGCCAAAACGGGGATGCCGTTCCCAACATCCCCGAAGCAGCACCGGCTGCCCCACATAGGGGGCCGGGCCCCGGTATGCGGCAGTCATGATTTTCCTGCTCTCTTTATCTTCCAGGAGAAATACGCAGAATCTGCCGTCATCGCTGGAAAATATGATTTTCCTTACGGTGCCCCGCAGCTCTTCTGTCATTTTTCTTCTCCCCTGATGAAACGGTTCTGCACTTTTTTACTGATATCCATGAGCATCTGGTACCAGCGGACGAAATCAGGCCGGGCAGACATATCTTCTATAAGCCGGGAGACCTCCTCAATGTTCTTTTCTTCCCTTTTGCCGTCAAACACAGGGATTTCCGCCTTGATTTTGCACTGGGCAATACTTCTTGAAAGGGCCAGCCGCTTTTCAAAAAGGGCGGCCAGCTCCTTGTCTATGGTCCTGACGGAATTTCTTAAATCCGCTAATTCTTTATCTTCCATAACAGTCCACTCCCCTCAGGAAGAAATGGGATTTACTGATTATTGGCATGAAGGGTCTTCAGAATTTCCAGAACCTTGTCCTTTGCTTCTTCCAGAGGCACTTCCACCACTTCACCGGAACGGCGGATTTTGATTTCCACGCAGCCGGACTGCTGCCATTTCTTACCGATGGTCACCCGTACCGGATAACCGATGAGGTCTGCATCCTTGAACTTGATGCCTGCCCTTTCGTTCCGGTCATCCAGCACCACTTCATCCCTGCTGTCTTCCATGTCCTCATAGAGCTTTCTGGCTGCTGCCATCACTTCTTCGGACTTGTTGTTTGCCGGAATAATGACTGCTTCATAGGGTGCAATAGCTACCGGCCAGATAATGCCGTCATCATCATGGTTCTGTTCGATGGACGCAGCCACGGTCCTTGTGACGCCGATGCCGTAGCAGCCCATGACGAAAGGATGGGATTTCCCCTGGTTGTCCAGGAACGTAGCATGGAGGGCTTCACTGTACTTGGTGCCCAGCTTGAACACCTGGCCTACTTCGATCCCCCGGCAGCGGACGATCTTGCCGCCGCAGTGAGGGCATACATCCCCTTCCTGAATCTGGCGGATCGTTTCCACACGGACATCGGTGAAATCGCGAGCCGGGTTCACATGGATGTAATGCTTATCCTTCTCATTAGCGCCGCAGCAGGCATCCTGCATTTCCATCACCGTAGGATCCACCAGGATATCAAAGTCCTTCGTCCGCTTCAGGCCAATGGGGCTGATATAACCGGCGGTGAGGCCCACCTTCTTCAAATCCTCATCGGAAGCCATGTCCACATTGATGGCATTGTAAATATGCTGGATCTTCGTTTCATTCACTTCGTGATCGCCGCGAACCATGGCCAGTACCACCAGACCGTCCACATTGTACACCACAGCCTTCACGGACTGGGCAACCGGGGCATGGAGGAAATCGCACACCATTTCAATGGTATGCTGCCCTGGTGTTTCCACCAGTTCTTTTTCCTTGTCATTATGGATATCGCACTTCACGGTGAGGGGATCCACAGCTTCGATATTTGCTGCGAAATCACAGTTTTCGCAGTATACAATATCCGCCTCTCCGGAATCAGCCAGCACTTCGAACTCATGGGAACCGCTGCCGCCGATGGCACCGGAATCTGCAATCACCGGACGGAAAGTCAGACCGCAGCGGGTGAAAATACGGGTATAGGCATCATACATGAGCTTGTACTGCTTATCCAGCCCTTCCTCATCGGCATCAAAAGTGTAGCCATCCTTCATAATGAATTCGCGGCTTCTCATAAGACCGAAGCGAGGACGCTTTTCATCTCTGTACTTATTCTGGATCTGGTACACAGAAACGGGAAGCTGCTTGTAGGAAGTGGTGTCCATCTGAATCAGGGAAGTCACCAGCTCTTCATGAGTGGGGCCCAGGCAGTATTCCCGGTCATTCCGGTCCTTCAGCTTGAACATCTCCGGTCCGAACACATCCCAGCGGCCTGTCTTCTGCCACAGCTCCGCCGGCTGCACAATAGGCATCATGATTTCCTGGGCACCGGTCTTATTGATTTCCTCGCGGATAATCTTCTCCACCTTCTGAATAGAACGCCATGCCAAAGGAAGGAAGGAATAAATCCCGTTTCCAATCTTCCTCATCATACCGGCCTTCAGCATGTACTGATGGCTTACCACCACGGCATCAGCCGGTAATTCACGTAAAGTAGGACTGTATAATCTGGATGCTAACAAAATATCTCCCCCTGTAACTGTCCCGGCATGCCGGAACGATTTTCATACCGAAAATTTTTCGTTATATGCTTTTTTATTATACCACGCTTTGGAAAGGCTATGGGAGAAAAGTTGTGTTTGCTGGCGCTCAGGGGGCAGAGGAAAAGGTTCAGAGGGAAAGGTTCAGAGGGAAAGGTTCAGAGGGAAAGGTTCTTAGGATTGACCGGCCCAGGGGCCACTCTGTGGCCCGGGTTCAGAAGGTGTGCGCCAGTTCGGCGTGTATAGTATAGTCTGGTGAAAGCCCAGACCCGGCAAAGCTTAGCAAGCAGCCGGTACTTAGTCTTGCATGTGAAGCCGTGAGGCCAGCATGAAGC